>Ga0265293_10000060_pt1 | contig 239400 bp, 185 predicted proteins | sample Munlanlewell138R_FD_192505 | JGI IMG/M metagenome (GOLD analysis project Ga0265293, IMG submission 192505) | Leachate microbial communities from a municipal landfill in Southern Ontario, Canada - Leachate well 138R | ecosystem: Engineered > Solid waste > Landfill > Unclassified | place... | reverse complement strand
GGGTGCCCGGACACAGGATGAATTATCCGCCGCAATCAGCCGGGCATTCGCACAGGTCACACCGCAGGATGCTGCCGGATGGTTTTCATCGTGTCATATTACGGCTTCTCAATCGTGATATGCTCTATCCTCAATTATTCTGCTCCCAAAACCTGCTTATATCCGTGTAATCCGCGGTTAAAAAAAATTTATATCTGCGCGGGAAGAATTCATTACCGGTGCAGCATTTTTTTCACCAGTTACCGGATAAAATTGGTGGCGATTTTGTCTTCGTGAACCAGCAGTTCAATGCCGGCATTTTTTCCGGCGTCGATGCACTTCAAAAGCCACGCCATATTTTTTCCGAGCGCGCGCATGGTTTGCAGTCCTTCGAGGTCCTGCCGGACTTCGTCAGGTGTTGTGCCGTGTACCTGATTCCAGTAGTTGGACGAAACGATGTGAATGTTTGAAATGGTGAAATAATGGTTGAGCTGATCGAATGCGGAACTGGCCCCGCCGCGCCGGCAGCTGACCACTGCCGCACCCAGTTTATGAGAAAAACGTCCGGCGAAAAAAGCGCGGTCAAGCAGGGCTTTCAACTGTCCGGAAAGCGCGGCGTAATACACAGGGCTGCCGAGCACGATGGCATCAGCGGCGCGGATTTTATCAATCAGCCCGTTTACGATGTCGTCCTTAAAAATACAATAGCCAGTGGATTCCGGCTGACGGCAGGCGTAACATGCCTGGCAGCCTCTGATTGCGGTGTGTCCAATTTGGAAAATCTCGGTTGCGATGCCGGCGTTTTCGAGCTCGCCGGCAACTTCGGTGAGCGCCGTAAATGTGCAGCCGGCGGCATTCGGACTTCCGTTAATGAGCAGTGCATTCATCGTTTATCCTTCGGTTGCGTCGCGCAGGGCACGCGGCCAGGAAGATTTTTTAAATCGTTAGTTATTTCTCGGGTTTTATCTTCGTGTCTTTGCCGCTTCGTTGCTTTGCATTTGCAAAGCCCTTCTTCACTTTATTTCGAATCGTGGTGAATGAATTATCCGACATCAACAATGGACGGCGTATAATCCGCCGGCGGCTCATAACCGAGCAGTTGAATACAGGTGGCGGCGAGGCTGCTGACGCCGAGCCCTTCTTTTTTTGAAAGCCTCGCGCGTGAGACACCGGACGGATCGTAGACAAATGCCGGCACCGGGTTGAGCGAATGCGCAGTTTTCGGCTTTGGATTGCCGGCACTGTCGCGTTTCACCGCACCGCTTTTGTCGTGTTCATACATATCGTCAGCGTTGCCGTGGTCGGCGCTGATCACCATAATTCCGTTGGCTTTTTTCACCGCTGCTATTAAACGCCCGACACCTTCATCGACGGCCTCCACTGCAGTTTTTACGGCGGAAAAAACGCCGGTGTGTCCTACCATGTCGCCGTTCGGATAGTTTAAGCGGATGAACTGATATTTCCCGCTCTCGATGGCGTTGACCACATAATCCGTAATTTCAGCGGCTTTCATGCGCGGTTTTTCCTCGAACGGAATGATGTCGGACGGAATTTCGACATAGTCTTCAAGCGCGCCGTTAAATTTACCGGTGCGGTTGCCGTTGAAAAAATAGGTGACGTGACCGAACTTCTGCGTTTCGCTGATGGCGAGCTGATGCACGCCGGTGGCGGCGAGATATTCGCCCATCGTGCGTGAAATCGCCGGCGGCGAAACGAGATATTTTTTCGGAATGCCAAGATCGCCGTCGTACTGCATCATACCGGCATACTCAACCTGCGGTTTTGGACCGCGGTCGAATTCTTTCAACTCGTCCGCTTCAAATGCTTTGGTGATTTCCAGCGCGCGGTCACCGCGGAAATTAAAGAAAATCACACTGTCGCCATCGACAATTTTTCCGACCGGTTTTCCGTCGCGCTCAATCACGAACGGCGGCAGATCCTGATCAAGCACGCCGGGCCTTTCAGTGCGGCAGGTTTCAATCGCTGCTTTCATGCTCGGGAACAGGCGGCCTTCACCTTTTACATGCGTATCCCAGCCGCGTTTCACCATATCCCAGTTTGCATTGTAACGGTCCATCGTGATGTTCATGCGTCCGCCGCCGGAAGCGACGGCGTAGTCCACCGTGCCGCCGGCATTCAGACCGGCGAGAAACTGTTCAAACGGTTCAACGTAATCGAGCGCCGAAGTCGGCGGGACATCGCGGCCGTCGAGCAGCGGATGAACACGGATTTTTTTTACGCCCTCTTTTTTCGCTTCCTCAATCATCGCTTTTAAATGGTCAATATGACTGTGCACATTGCCGTCCGAAAACAGTCCGATAAAATGCAGCGTCGAATTATTTTTCTTCACATTCGCGATCAGCGCTTTCCACGTGCCGCCCTGAAACATGGCACCGGATGCAATGGCTTCGCTAACGAGCGCCGCGCCCTGATGAAATACGCGGCCGGCGCCGATGGCGTTATGTCCGACTTCACTGTTGCCCATATCGTCGTCACTCGGCAATCCCACCGCTGTGCCGTGCGCTTTCAGTTTCGTGTGCACCGCATTCTGCCAAAGCCAGTCCAGATTCGGCGTGTCCGCCGCTTTCACAAAATCGCCTTCTTCATATTTTCCGCAGCCGATGCCGTCCATCACCACCAGCACAACCGGGCCGGCAGGGCCTTTAAACACCGTCGATTTCTTCAATGCTTCCATGATGCATCTCCTGTGTAAAAAACTGAAACTATGCCGTTCTGTCTGATACCGGGCAAGTTTAAAGCTGTAAACCGCAAAACTGCACCGGGCATTCATGATGGCGGCTGAAAGACTCGTCCGGCCGTTTGCCCGGCGATCTCAAAAAAGCTCGCTTTGTTCAGCCGGCGCGGTTTTAGGCTCCGGTGCCGGAGTTTTTTTGCCGCCGGTTTTTCCGCTCATTGCGAGAAATGCGGTTTCATCGAGAATATTTACACCGAGTTCTTCAGCTTTGGTGAGTTTTGAGCCGGCGTTTGCGCCGGCGACGACATAGTCGGTATTTTTTGAAACGCTGCCGGCCACGGTTCCGCCGCGCGCGCGAATGAGATCGCCGGCTTCGGTGCGCGACAGCGTTTCCAGTGTGCCGGTGAGGACGAAGGTTAAACCGGCAAATTCATTGCTGCCGGTTTGGGCGGCCTGTTCAAAATTTACGCCGGCGGCTTTTAACTGTTCAATCAATTCAATGTTGGCCGGTGTTTTAAAAAAACTGCGGATGCTTTGGCCGGCAACCGGTCCGATATCACGGATCGTTTCAAGCTGTTCGCTGCCGGCGTTCATCAAAGCGTCGATGGTTGCAAAATTCTGCGCGAGGACACGCGCCGCGCCGCTGCCGACGTACCGGATTCCGAGCGCAAAAAGTATCCGGTCCAGCGGCTGGCGTTTGCTTTTTTCAATCGCCGCAATGAGGTTGGCCGCTTTTTTTTCTTTGAAGCCTTCGAGTCCGAGCAGCTGCTCTTTTTCGAGCCGGTAAAAATCCGCCGGACTTTTGACAAGAGCGCTGTCGACGAGCTGTTCAACCACCGCTTCGCCGAGTCCTTCAATATCCATGCCGTGCCGGGATGCAAAATAGGTGAGCCAGCGTTTAAGCATCGCCGGATGATGCAGGTCGTCGATGCGCCAGGCAACCTCACCCTCATTTTTCACCGGCGTAATTCCGAGTGCGCGGCACGCGGTCTGCATATCAAACGGAATTTCAGCACCGGTGCGTTTTTCGATGACAACACGCACAACCGCCGGAATAATTTCGCCGGCTTTTTCAACGATGACGCGGTCACTGATGCGAATATCTTTGCGCCGGATTTCGTCTTCATTGTGCAGTGTCGCGCGTTTGACAACCGTGCCGGAAAGCTGCACCGGCTCAAGTTCCGCCACCGGCGTTAGCACGCCGGTGCGCCCGATTTGAATGGTGATCTCTTTAAGCCGCGTCTCGGCCTGTTCCGGCTCATATTTATAGGCAACCGCCCAGCGCGGGCTTTTGGCGGTGGAGCCGAGTTCGCTGTAAAGATTGCGTTCATTAATTTTAAGTACACCGCCGTCGATCTCGAATGCAAAGTCATGCCGCATGTTTTGCAGTGTATCGAGTTTTTCGAGGACTTCATCAATTCCGGCGCACGGCCAGTGCTGTGGCGTAGTTTGCAGGCCGAGTTTTTTGAGCGCGGCGAGCATCTCCTGATGCGTTTCAAATGCGGCGGAACTTTCGCCAGTGCCGTAAAACACCGCATCGAGCGGACGTTTTGCAACAGCGCGTGGACTAAGTAATTTTATTGATCCGGCAGCGGCATTACGCGGATTCGCAAACGGCTCGAGTCCGGCTTCGTCGCGTTCTTCGTTGAGTTTCACAAAACCGGCGCGTGTCATATACACTTCGCCGCGCACTTCGAGGATTTCCGGCGCATTGCCTAAAAGATACATCGGAATGGATTTTATGGTTTTTATGTTGGCTGTTACATCATCGCCGGTTTCTCCATTTCCACGAGTTAACGCCCGAACAAACTTTCCGTTTTCATAGCGGAGTGACATGGCAACGCCGTCAATTTTCGGTTCGAGCACATACGAATAGTTTTTGCCGCCGAGCAGTTTTTTTACGCGTGCGTCAAAGTCAATCAGCTCATCTTTGCTGTAGGTGTTCGCCAAACTAATCATTGGCACAGAATGTTTGTAGGAAAAAAAACTATCAATGTCATTTCCAACTCGATGCGTGGGACTTTCCGGCGAATCAAATTCAGGGAAATTTTTTTCGAGGCCGTCGAGCCGGCGGAGCAGGGCGTCAAAATCGCGATCAGAAATTGCCGGCGCGGCGTCGACATAATAGAGCCGCGTATGCTGTTCAATTTCTGCGCGCAGTTTTTCTATTTCATTCCGCGCCTCACTTCTGTTTAATTCTGAACTCATTGAGCACAGGCTAGCATGGAGGGTTTGCGGTGAAAATTAAATTCTGGAAAATGCACGGCGCAAAGAATGATTTTGTGCTGATTGACGACCGCACCGGAATGTTTCCGGCGGATGATCAGAATTTTATCCGGCATCTTGCCGCGCGCCGCTCCGGCATCGGCGCCGAAGGCATTGTGCTGATTCAGCCGTCGCGCGCCGCCGATTTTTTTATGCGGTTTTATAATCCGGACGGCGGCGAAGCGGATATGTGCGGCAACGCCGCGCGCTGTACCGCACGGCTGGCGAATGAACTTAACATTGCCGGCGAACGGATGAGCATTGAAACCGCCGCCGGTTGCCTGGAAGCGGAAATTCTCGACGAGTCGCGCGTTCAGCTGCGGATGACAGAACCGCGGGAGTGGCTTCTGAATGAACCGCTGGAGATGGAGGAGGGTCAACTGACCTTCAGTTTTGTGAATACCGGCGTGCCGCACGTTGTGATGCGGACGGGTAATTTACGCGAAACAGACGTGCGCACTGCCGGCGCCGCGATTCGCCGTCACCGGCGTTTTGCACCCGCCGGCGCGAATGTAAATTTTATTGAGATTACACCGGACGGCGCGCTGCTGATCCGCACCTATGAGCGCGGCGTTGAAGATGAAACGCCGGCGTGCGGCACCGGAATTACCGCCGCCGGCTTAATTGCCGCGAAAAACGGCTGGGTGGAACTGCCGGTGATTGTACACGCGGCGAGCGGCGATGTGCTGACGGTGGACGCGGAGCTGACCGGCGCCGGCGCCAAACATGTCATGCTGAGCGGACCGACGGCACATGTGTATGAAGGCGAAATTGAATACAAGGAGTGAGTCATGATTGCAGAAGGAAAAAAAGCGCCGGCGTTTGCGTTGAAAGGCAGTGACGGAACAACTCATGCGCTGAAGGATTACGCCGGAAAAACCGTAGTTCTTTATTTTTATCCGAAAGATCATACGCCGGGATGCACCAAAGAAGCGTGCAGTTTCCGCGATGTTCACACGCAGATTGAAAACCTGAATGCGGTGGTCATCGGCGTCAGCAGCGATTCGCTTGAATCGCATGACACCTTCATTGAAAAATTCAAGCTGCCGTTCGTACTGCTTTCTGATCCGGACAGAAGCGTGATGACAGCATACGGAGCGTTCGGTGAAAAAATGCACTACGGTAAACTGATTACCGGCGTGATCCGTTCGACGGTGATCGTCGGTGAAGACGGAAAAATTTTAAAGCACTGGAAAAAAGTTCCGCAGGCGGAAACGCATCCCGCCAAAGTGCTCGAATTTTTAGAAGGGCTGCAGAAATGATCCGCGCCGGTTTTTGTCTCGGCTCAAATCTCGGCGACCGGAAACGGTTTTTGATGCAGGCAAAAAACCGGCTGTTAATGGATTCCGGCGTGAAACTGATCGCGCAGTCCGCCGTTTATGAAACAGAACCGGTGGATGTAAAAGAGAAGTACGCCGCACTGAAATTTTTAAACGCGGTTCTGATTCTTGAAAGTCCATATGATGCAGCCGCGTGGCTGAAAAAAATTCATGCGGTGGAGGCGGCGCTGCACCGCGTGCGCGGTGACGACAGGAATGCACCGCGCACGGTGGATGTTGATCTGCTGTTCTGCGGCGATGAGGTGATTGATAACGCGCATCTGCAGGTTCCGCATCCGCGCTGGGCGGAACGCCGGTTTGTTGTTCAGCCGCTGGCCGAAATCTGTCCCGATCTGGTTCTGCCGGGTATGGACGTGAGCGTGCGGAATGTGCTTGCGAAACTGCCGGATTCCGGCGATGTTCGCCGGTTTTCAGATAGATGGTGAGTATTATGAAGTGGACTGTTGCTAAAATCAAAGCGCTGAAAGGTGTACAGAAATTTGCGGTGCTGACGGCGTATGATGCGCTGAGCGCGCGCTACGCCGATGAAGCGGAACTGCCGCTGATTCTCGTCGGCGATTCACTGGCGAACACCGTGCTCGGTTACGACACAACGCTGCCGGTGACGATGAACGAGATGATTCACCACACCGCCGCCGCCGCGCGTGGTGCAACATCGGCGGTGATTGTCGCTGATATGCCGTTCATGTCGTATCAGGCAGGTTTGGACGACGCACTGGCAAACGCCGGCAGATTTTTAAAGGAAGCGCACGCCGATGCCGTAAAAATTGAGGGCGGTGCCATTCGTGTTGAACTGATTGAGCGGCTCATCGCTAACGGAATTCCGGTGCTGGGGCACATCGGCTTGACGCCGCAAAGTGTGAAAGAGACCGGTTATAAAATGCAGGGCAAAAGCGATGAAGCGGCGCGGCAGCTGATGGACGATGCGATGGCACTGGAGCAGGCGGGTGTGTTTGCCGTCGTGATTGAATCGGTGCCGCCGGAGCTGGCAAAAAAAATTACCGGCGCACTGCGTGTGCCGGTAATCGGCATCGGCGCCGGTCCGCATTGCGACGCCCAGGTGCTGGTGTTTACCGATATTATCGGAATCGGACACGGCCACATTCCCGGCTTCGTTAAACAATACGCCGAGCTTAAACCGCAGATTCAATCCGCGCTCGCAACCTATAAAACCGAAGTCGAGCAGGGTATTTTTCCGGCAGAAACAAAAGAGCCGGCATGAAAACGTGTGATGTTATATTTTCGCGAATCCTGGGCGGTATCACACGCCGGCGTTTAGATTTTCTCTGTTAATTGAAACATGTACGACGTATGAAAATTATTTCTGATCCGCAGGAGATGCAGACAGCAGCGCAGGAGTTGCGGCGCGCCGGAAAATCCATTGGCTTTGTGCCGACGATGGGTTTTCTGCACGCCGGACATTTATCGCTGATGAATATTGCGCGCGAAAAGGCGGATGTGGTTGTTGTCAGCATTTTTGTAAATCCGGCGCAGTTCGGCCCGAACGAGGATTTCGCAACATATCCGCGCGATTTTGAGCGCGATGAACAACTGTGCCGCGACGCCGGCGTTGATCTGCTGTTTTATCCGGCGCCGGCCGCTATGTATCTGCCGGATCATTCGGTGTGGATCGACGAAGAAAAACTTTCCGGCGGGCTGTGCGGCGCGGCGCGTCCCGGACATTTCCGCGGCGTCTGCACGGTGGTTGCCAAACTGATGAATATTGTGCTGCCGGATTGTATGGTCATGGGCGAAAAAGATGCGCAGCAGCTGCGCATTATCCGCCGCATGGTGCGCGATCTGAATTTTCCGGTGGAGATCATTTCCGGCGCGACGGTACGCGCAGCGGACGGACTGGCACTGAGTTCGCGGAACAGATATTTGAGCGCAAAAGAGCGCGCAGAAGCTGTCTGCCTGTCGCGGGCGCTGAACCGGGCGCAGGCTCTGGTTGAATCCGGCGAATACCGTGTTTCGCAGCTGGAAGCGGTTATCTGGGCTGAAATTGAAAAAACGTCCGGAAGTATTGATTATATAGAATTTGTTGACGATGAAACGCTCGAGCCGGTTGACGTTGTCGAAAAACCCGTTTTGGCGGCGCTGGCAGTGTGTTTTTCCGGCGCACGGCTGATCGATCATACCGTGCTGAAATCAATACAATTTTCCGGCACAGCAGGGGCGGATTGAAAAAAGCATATACAAAAAGTAAAATTTTTCTTTCTTCTCCTTTATCAAGAGCGTTTAAATTCTAACAACGAAAACGTACAGGAAATAAAATGCTTGTTGGAAATAATGTACCGATGTTTAAATTGCGACCGTATCGCGGCTTATTAATCGCCGCGATTTTGGTATTTATTCTCGGAAGTCTTCTTTCGGGATATTTTTTTTATGAAGATGCGTATACTGCCGGAATCGGGCGGGCACCGGTCGCTCTCATTGTGACAATAATCATTACACTGCTTTTGCTCATTGCCGCATTTTCGCGCTACGGGTTTAAACATCTGCATCATCACCGTGCCGGTTACAAACGCGGATAGGTGATGTCTGCAAATTTTTGATGGAATAGTTTAAGAATTCTTTCTACAGCAGCAGCGCCTGATGTGTTTTTAATCCGGTTCATCGCCTGTACGCTGAAAAGCAGCCTAAAAACAGAATGTCTTATTTAGCAATAAAACGCACAAAAAGCGGCGGAAATATCCGCCGCTTGAATTCCCTGCAGTCAGTTTTGTTAGCAAAGAAAAATTTAATCTCTTTGGGGGGCACGGGCACGGATGCGATAAAACTTTGACGGGTCAGATTCAAGGTCAGGCTGAATATCTCCACCGGCGACCGTTTGGACATTTGTAAATCCGGCCATCAAATCGGTTGTCCACTCAATCTCATACGTCCGGCCAGCTTTGGCACGCCATCTTAATCTGCCATGTTCATCTGTACTGAGCGCGAGAACATCATTTTCATCCGTCGGGTCGAGTCCGGCGATGAAATTTTCTAACATCGTCATACCGTTTGCCGGTGTTGCACTATCCGACAGGCCGTAATGCGCTGCCCAGCCCGCCGGCACAGAATCGTCTTCCTGGACGGCATCATCTGTGATAATTAATGTATCGAGATAGACAGAATCACTGCTATTGTTCGCAATAACAACAGATTCAATGGCAATTCCGGGACTGTAAAATTCAAGACCGCCGGCGATTTTTTGTCCGTCCATGCTGATCGACCAGGCCTGGTTTTCTGAATAATCGCAATAGATGTCGAATCGCGCCGGTTCACCAACGATGAGCTGAGCTGAGGTTTCTTCACTTTGTTCGCCATTAAACACGACTAAATTACAATTCGTATTCACATAGAAAGCAACACTGGTATTGCCCTGGAGAGTTGTTGAAGGCTCTTGCGGCATTGCCGTGATTTTCGCAGTGAAACTGATACGAATCTGCTGAACGTTTTCTGCAGGAACCGTTCGTGTTGCTGAGCCGGCCTGGATCTTTAAGGCGCTGTTTTCGATACTTGCTCCGCTCGTCGTCCAATAGTTTGTATCAAGCGCGGAATCGAAATTTTCAATAACGGGCAATGACGCAAATACGCCGCCTGCCACAGCTGACAGAATTACAATGAATGTTTTCATGTCAATATATATACACCTGAACCTGACATTTAAAAAGGAATTTATTCAGATAAAATGAAGGTTATTTCGATGGTCCGGCTGGGCAAATCGGATGGTGGCGGAGACAATCGGGGCACGGCGTTAAGGGCCGCGCGAACGGACTGGTCGAATTCGGCATTGCCGCTGGGTGTGCGAATAGCGCGGTAGGAAATGGTGCCGTTTGGCTCGACGGTGATTACGGCGGTGGCGGTCATGCCTAAAACGGCGGTGGACGGCTGGCGCCAGGCGGCATACATACGGGTTTTTATCTCTGCGTAATACCATCCGAATGAAGCACTTGAGCTGCCGGTCGGTCCGACGGAAACCGCATTTTGAAGTGCCTGTTGAATGCGGTTGACATCAATTTTCGGACGTTCCGGTTCTTTCGGTGCGTCCGGGTTTTGAATACGGCGATTCTGCCGGACAACTTCCGCCGGCTTCCATTTCGGTTGGGGCGGTTCCGGCTTGGGTTCAGGTTTCGGAACGGGTTTGGGCTCGGGTTTAGGTTCCGGTGTGGGCGGCGGCGGAATTTCCGGTTTGGGTTCCGGCGGAGGTTCGGGAGCCGGTTCAGGCTGTGGAGGCGCCGGCGTCGATGCCGGCGCAGCGGACGGAGCGTCCGAAGGCGCCGCAATATCGACATATGTGATGATTTCCACCGGCGCCGGTTTCGGGCGGCGCGTACACTGGATGATCGGAAAAACCGAAATGATGGAAATGACGGCAATATGCGCGATCAAAACCCACCAGAACGTTTTTTTTGATTTTTCCCCCACCGCAATTACTCCTGTGTCACCAGCGCCATGCGGCTGATTCCGGCCTGATGCAGCAGCACCATAATATCGGCAACGAGTTCGTATTTTATCTCTTTATCGGCGCGCACATAAACCGGCGCTTCGTTGCCGATTCCGGCAATGATCTGCAGTTCCACCGCCAGTTCGTCACGGGTTACGGGAAGCTGATCAAAATAGAGCCGGCCGTTTTTATCAATTGTGATGCTGCGCGATTCGAGGTTACCGATGTTCGAGGCTTTTCCGGTGGGCAGATTGACCGGCACGCCCTGTTCAATCAGCGGGAAAGTAATGATAAAGGTAATGAGCAGAATAAATGTTAAATCCATTAACGGCGTCATGTTGATGTCGCTAATTTCTTTAAGTGCAATCAGGCTGGTTTTACGACGTGACATTTCAGGATTCCTTATTCTGCGCCGTAAACACTGTAACGCTGCTGAACGGCTGAACCGAATTCCTGCACAAAATTATCCATTTGTACGGTGAGCTGCCGGATTCGTGCCGTTAAAATGTTGTAGCCAATCGACGACGGCAGCGCAACGATGAGCCCGACAACCGTTGTCAGCAGCGCCGATGAAATGCCCGGCGCCACCGCCGACAGCACCGCCGACCCGGCGGTGGCGATTCCGGCGAACGCTTCCATTACGCCCCACACGGTACCGAGCAGACCGAGGAACGGACAGGCATTCACCGCCGTTGCCAGTACGCCCATTTTTTCTTCCAGCCGCAGTGCTTCATCCGCCATCGTCCGGTCCATCACAATCCGTATGGCCTCGAGCTGCGACGGATTCAACCGGCGGAAGTCTTTTTCGTCCAGCGCGCCGGAAAGCAGTTGATCAAACTGTACTCCGAGCAGTGCAAACTCATTTGACAGCGCTTTCATGCCGATTTCGTACAGTGCATACAGCGGCGATTGCGGATAACGGATATTTTTCATTTTCAATCCGCCGATCAGCCGTTCGGAATGAAACGCACGCAAAAAACCGTCCGACTCTCTGCGTGCGGCGTTAATTTGCGAAAATTTTGTAATCATTACCGTCCAGACGCCGACAGAACTTGCAAGCAGAATCCAGACAATAACTTTTCCGGAAAGTGAACTGTCGCCGTATGCGGTGAACAGCACGCCGGAAATCAGAAGAGACGATAATCCAAAAACCATAAATACCAGCTCCGTTTTAAGAAATTTAAACTATGCGATAAGAGAGTGGAAATTGGAAATTCGAAATTGGAAATCCGGCGGAAAAAATATGCATATAAATTATAAAAGCAAGTAATTTTTGGTTTGAAGAGTTGAAGTCCGAATTTTCATAGGACATTATACATTTTCTTGGTTATGGAAAATATTTTCACAGATTATCCGGGCGTGGTATGGAAAGCGGACTGGGCTTTCCGCTCCAGTCCGGCGGATCGGACCGTTTTTGTTACCGGCGCCGCAAGCGGTTCGGTGACCATGCGCGGTGCGAGCTGGACGCTGCACGTAATGCCGCCGGCGGTTTCGTCGGGTGCGCGTTTTCTTTCGAATGGATTCTCGGTTCGCCCGCGCCGCAGGCATAAAGAAATTGTTGAACTGCTGGCGGTGGCGCCCGGCGTCATTTCCGGCCGTACTGCCAATCCTTTTGAACCGCAGTTGAAAGCACCGGATTTAAAAACCGGCATGGACGATGCGGTGTGGGTTGAAAACAATAAAATAATTACGCTGCTGCTTTGCCGTGATGACCGGTTCGCGCTGGTGCACGGCGAATGGTCGCCGGACATCGCGTTCGGCAAAGCAGTTGCGGCGGTGGAAGAAAAATTTCATCTGCGGATTGCGGTAGAAACCTGGAAACGCGCGCCGGTGGCAAAAACGTTTAGTGTGAGCCTGCAATATAATCCGCCGGCAGCGCTCGCGGCGGAAGCGTTTTTCACCCGGTTGCGTCCGCGTGCCGGAATTTTATCCGGCATGTGGAGTGTTACCGATGGATTTGACACCGAAACATTTTCACTGAACGAACTTTATCCGTTGGTCAACGCATGGAATATCATTGATCCGGCCATTGCACTGGAACTGGTAACCACTGCACTCGCACTGCAGCAAGCCGGCGGCGGATTTCCGGCGTGGGTAGAAAAAAGCGGCCGCACGTCCACCGCCGCCGCGTGGCCGTTGATTGCCCGGGCATTCGAACTTGCATGGAAAAACTCCGGCGAGAAAACACTGTTGCGTAAAACACTGCCGGCGCTGCGGAAATATATTCAGTGGGCGCTGCTCTATTTCGATCCGCACCGCGATTCCCTGCCCGCGTGGCAAAACGAACTCGAAGCGTTCATTCCGGACAGCTATGAACGCAATAAAGCCACGCCGGAATTAACCGTAATGCTGATTACGGAGATAGAAGTCATTCTCCGGCTGTGTGCCGAAAACGATCAGGTTGAGCCGGTGGTTGAAACGCTGGAAACTGAGCGCGCAAATTTAATCAAAACACTAAACACCGCATTCTGGAATCCGGACACAAAATCATTTTCTAACGCGTGGCGCAACGGACACCAGCTGACTGAGATCACCTTCGGCTCCTTCATGCCGCTTTTCTGGCAGGAACTCGATGTTGAAAAACGGCAGGCCGTTCTGCGTGCTTGCGAAGAATCGCACGTCATCCCGGGACAGCCTGAAACATCCGGGCGGAAATATGACCGGCTGCTGGACGCCATGCGCATGCCGTCGATTCACCAGTTCTTTGCGCTGGCGGCGCTGCAGCAGAGTAACGCTGCGCGCGGAATGCGGTTGGCGTTTATTAACACCGCACGCGAAAGTTTTGTCACCTGGTTCGAAACGGAAATAAAAAAGAATTCCGGCGGCAATGAATCGCCTTATTCGCCGGGACCGGTAACATCCGCGCTGATTCTCGCCGTGCAGGACGAATTCCGTCATGAAGCGGAACGTGCGCCGGTCATTAACCGGCAGGTGCAGAAAATCGGCCGGCGGTTTAAGCTTGATGTGTCCGACTTGAAATTTTTTATCATTCTTGCATTTCTGATTATTGGCGTACGCATGATCTACAGCATCAACCGCAACCGGAATAAGTCGGTGAACGTCACCGAAGCGATGCTGTGTTACCGGCACGGGCGTTACACCGAAGCGTTGCAAATTGCACAGCGCCATCCCGATCATCCGGTCGCACAATTTTTGCAAGCCAATCTGCTGATGATTTCTGAACGCGCGGATGAAGCTGAACAGCTTTATCTTAAAGCATTGAAAAAGAATATGGACAGTCCGTCTGCACTTTTCGGACTCGCGCTGGCGCATCAGATGAGCGGCAAATTTGATGCCGCCGTAAAACGCTATACAAACTTTATCGACTTATATTCCGCCGACTATTCCGAAGCCGCTGCACTTGCCGAAGAATATCTTGATCTTGCACTTGAACATTTTGATAAACCGCCGGGCTGGCGCCGCGTCTTTTCGCTGGCAATGATGAATGATTTCTAAAAAGTCGAAAGCCCGGCGATATTTGACTTATGACGTTCAGACTTTCGACAAAATCCTCTCTTTTATCCTCATCTTTTTTTGTTATATTTTGCGGCATGAAAACACTGTTTATGCTTTTGCTCATTGCTGCTGCATTGTGTGCCGGCGCCGGATGTCTGCGCAAAGACACACGCACTGAAACATTTCACATTGAATCACTGCAAGGAGCCGGCGACGTTGCAAAACTTGATCGTGCGCTGCGCTCTGTTGAAGGTGTCATCGACGCGCGTTTCGATCTCTCCGGAAAAACTGCCACCGTCATTTTTAACGGGCGTGTTCTCTACTTAAAAAACATTGAAGACACCATCGTTCGCGCCGGTTACGGCCTGCCGAATAATCCGGTAAAGAAGTAAACACTTCCGATCTTCATTCGCGCAGTCCCTTTTTCTGAACCCGTTTATATCCGTGCAATCTGTGATTAAGTAAAAAATGAATCTTACAGGCAAAAGAGCGTTGGTGACCGGCGGTGCGGTGCGCATCGGCAGAGCCATTACCGAGGCGCTGATCGCCGCCGGTGTTGACGTAATTGTCCATTATAAAAATTCCGGTGACAACGCCGGCACACTTTCACAAACGACAATTCAGGCCGACTTAAACGATCCGGCGCAATGCGAAACACTCATCGCGCGCGCCGCCGAAAAATTCGGCACAATTGATATTCTCATCAACAATGCCGCCGTTTTTTATAAAACCGGTTTAATGGAATCGACGTACGAAAAACTGCTGAACGAACTTCAACCCAACCTGTTTGCACCGCTGGCACTCATGCGCGGATTTGCCAGGCAAATGACCGCCGGGAAAATTATTAACATGCTCGACCGGCGCATCACGTCGCACGACACATTGTGTGTTCCATATATGCTCGGCAAAAAAGGACTGGAAGAATTGACCAAACTCGCCGCACTCGAATTCGCACCGGAAATCACCGTCAATGCCGTCGCACCCGGCGCTGTTCTTCCGCCGCCGGAGCAGGCAAACGACATCGCCTGGGAACCCGCCGGAAAAATTCCGCTTGAAAAACGTCCGACGCCCGCCGACATCGCCGGCGCAGTCATCTACCTCTTAAAAACCGATGTCATCACCGGGCAAATTCTCTATGTCGACGGCGGACAGAATTTGCTACATTGAAACTCTAAAATCGGGAATCGACAATCGGAAATGCCTGTATGGATAAAATTTATATTCGAGATTTAGCCCTGCGCTGCATCATCGGCGTCTATCCTGGGGAGCGCGACAGCAAGCAGGACATACTCGTCAGTGTCACCATGGAAACCGATCTGCACGCCGCCGGGGAAAGCGATAACCTCGCCGACACCGTAAACTATAAAGCCATCAAACTTGAAATCCTCGACTTCGTTGAAAACAGCAGCTTTCAGCTGATTGAATCCCTCGCCGAAAATATCGCCGCCATCTGCCTCAAATATGCCGGTGTTCAAACTGTTACGGTTACCGTCGATAAGCCCGGCGCTCTTCGTTTTGCCCGCAGCGTTGCGGTTGAAGTGACCAGAACAAAATAAGCACCGCAGTGTCTAACGTTTGTTGGCTTACATCGTGTGGAGCAGACATTCCTGTCTGCTCTTCTTATGTAAAAAGGCAGACAAGAATGTCGGCGCCTCATCTCTCCGATGAATAAAAAAGTGAACAGGAATCCTAATCTTTGTTTGCTTGCATGGCTGCACGGACGCGCAGGCGCAGGGCATTGAGCTTAATGAATCCGGTCGCGTCAGTCTGATCGTAACCGCCGGCCTCATCAAAACTGACGATTTCCGGATTGTAGAGCGAGTAGGGTGAGCGGCGTCCGCAAACATGCACACCGCCTTTAAACAGTTTCACACGTACATCGCCGGTGATCATTTTCTGACTTTCTGTAATTGCCGCCTGCAGCATTTCGCGTTCCGGCGCAAACCAGAACCCGTTGTAAACCAGCGTGGCGTATTTCGGAATCAGCGAATCGCGCAGATGCATCACTTCGCGGTCCATTGCAAGCGACTCAATCGCACGGTGTGCGTGATGCAGAATGGTGCCGCCGGGCGTCTCGTAAATACCGCGGTCTTTCATGCCGGTGAAGCGGTTTTCAACAATATCAATCCGGCCGATCGCGTGATTACACCCGATGGCATTCAGTTTACGCATCAGTGCCGCCGGCGAAAGTTTTTCGCCGTTCACCGCCACCGGAACTCCTTTTTCAAAACTGACTTCAATATATTCCGGCGCATCGGCGGCCTGGCTCAGCGGCTTTGTCATCGTCCACATGTTTTCGTCCGGCTCCTGCCACGGATCTTCCAGAATGCCGCCTTCAAAACTGATGTGCAGCAGATTGCGGTCGGTGCTGTACGGTTTTGATTTTGTCACCGCCGTCGGAATGTTATGTTCTTCCAGATAGTTGATCATATCGGAGCGGCCTTTAAAGGTGAATACGTCCGGCATGCGCCATGGCGCAATAATTTTAATATCCGGCTTCATCGCATACGCCGTTAATTCAAACCGCACCTGATCGTTGCCTTTGCCGGTTGCACCGTGACAGATCGCTTCTGCGCCTTCAGCGATGGCAATCTCCATCATGCGTTTGGCAATCAGCGGACGAGCAATTGATGTGCCGAGCAGATAGGCGCCCTCATAAATCGCGTTCGCCTGCATCATCGGGAAAATAAAATCGCGCGCAAACTCCTCTTCAACATCATCGACGATACATTTCACCGCGCCGTGTTTCAGTGCCTTTTCTTCCAGTCCGTCGAGCTCCTCCTCCTGCCCGACATTTGCGCAATAACAAATCACCTGTGCGCTATACTGTTCCTGCAGCCACGTCAGCAAAACTGTTGTGTCCAGTCCGCCCGAATATGCCAAAACTACTTTCATGATTTCTCCTGTCTAAAACGTCAAAAGTTTCAGGTCTTAAAATCCAAAGTCTGACATTTGACTTTCAGACCTTTGATCCCGGACTCTCTCAAAACGGAATATCATCCTCAAAATCCGCCGGTGCTTCGACATCGCCGGGGACCGGCGGGCGGTCATCATCGGCGTCATCGTCCTGTGCGCCGGCTTCAATTTTCCACGCCTGCAGATTATTGAAATAGCGCCCGTTATATTCACGGCCGCGAATATCAAATGTCACCGTAACCGTCTGTCCTTCTTTCAAATCGTCCAGCAGTTTCACTTTATCCTGAACGCACTCCAGACAAATGTCCTGCGGATAACGCCCGTCCTCCACCGTCACTACAAACTCGCGCTTGGTAAAACCGCTGGCAAATGTCTGCGGCTCTTGCAGCACCTTCACTTTTCCTGTCAAATCATACGCCATCGAAAACTCCTCACTTTTTAAGCGGCGTACTATCCGTCAGAACAGGCAAGATTTCAACCATTCAATCTGCCTCTTTAAAAATTTGCCCGGCGGAAACGGCCGACAGCCTTTTCGTTGCCGGAATCCCGGCACGAAGGTGTAAAACCATTTGCGCCCGGCGGTTGCAGGAAGCACTCAATTTAGTAACTCATCTCTGAAGCAGCGCCTTCAAGTCGATGGCCGGTTGATACTTTGGCTGCTGCTCGAGGACAGTATTGAGTTCGCGAAGAGCGGCGCTGGTGTTGCCGAGCCGGCAATAAACCAATGCATTATTGTAACGCGCAGACGTAAATGCCGGATTGAGTTGTACAGCATGCGTGAATGCTTCACCGGCTTCTTTATTTCTACCTTGTGCGTAATAGGCAAGTCCAAGATTTAAAAAGGCCTGTTCATACGTTTCATCACCGGCAACGGCCTGCCGTAAATTTTTTATGGCGTCGTCATATCTTTTATCACGGTACGCCGCAAATCCGGTGCGGAAAAACCGTTCGGCGACGGCACGGTTGCGCGCGCCGGTAGAGGGGATGATTGCCGGTGTGCCGGAAATAAGTTCAATCTGTTCGCGTGCAAATCCGGCATACGCACCGGAATTTTTCGTAACGGTAAGATAGCGTTCAAACTCTTTTTTGGCTTCGCCGGAGTTGTTTATCCATTTTTGCTGAATTACGGCGATGTTAAAAATCGCCGGCGCATAGCCGGAATTCTGCCGCGCGGCGGTTTGCAGCCGTTTCAGCGCATCGCCGGTTTTTCCGGTATGCAGCTCGGCGAGCGCGAGCGCGTTTTGAATCCGCGGATCGGCGGGATTGCGCTGTATGGCGCGGTGCAAATTACGTTCGGCTTCCGCCCATTTTTTATTGCGCAGAAATACGGCGCCGGCGAATGTGAGCGGACGGGCATCGGCGGGATTCATGAGCGACGCTTCGCGAAATACGCGTTCAGCTTCACCGGGATCGTTGTTTACGCTGAGTGCGACACCGAGGTTGCAGAGCACTTCGTATTGCGCCGGATCAATCCGGTTGCTTTCGGTAAATGCGTTTACCGCACCGGCAATGTCGCCGGTTTCATACAGCAGGAGCCCGAGCTGATTGCAGGCGCCGGCATTTTCCAGGCTGCCGGCGCGCCGGCGAATCGATTTTTCAAGCAGCGCGCGCGCGCGAACAAGATGCCCTTTCTGCCACTCAACCATTGCTTCATGATAAATTTTTTCGCCGGGTTTTTGTCCGCAGCTAAAAAAAAACAGACCGGCGAACACCGGAAAAGCCAGGATGAAAAAACTCCGGCGTTTCATACCGACTCCTTCAGCCAGACGCGCCGCGTGCGGGGACCGTCGAATTCGCAGAAGTAAACACTTTGCCAGGTACCGAGCATAAGTTTTTCGTTTTCAACAATTACCTGAACGGATGAGCCGCACATAACGGCTTTGGCGTGCGCGGCCGTGTTGCCTTCGAGGTGCCGGTAATTCCCGTGCCACGGCACAACGCGATCGAGTACGGCATCCAGATCGGCGGTAACGTCCGGATCGGCATTTTCATTGATGGTGATTCCGGCGGTAGTATGCGGCACAAAAACAGTGATAACGCCGGAAATGATTTTTTTTGCCGCGACAAACCGCTGCACATCGGCGGTGATGTCAACGAAGGCGGTGCGCGATTTTGTCTGGACGGTAATTTCGTTCATGCTTAACCTCAGCACTTTAATCATCCCGAAAAACGAAACCAGAAAAAAACAGGAACGAAGATGGAAAAACTTTATCCTTTACGGTTTGTGCCGGTATATAAAGATTATATCTGGGGCGGCAGCCGTATCCCGCAAATTTTCCACCGCAATATGCCCGCCGGTACGTACGCGGAATCATGGGAAATTTCAACACATCCGGACGGCGCTACTAAAATTGCCAACGGTCCGCTTGCCGGCAAAACGCTCACCGACCTTTTACCGGCACAGAAAAACGAACTGCTCGGCACGAATGTGAAAAGCGACGATTTTCCGCTGCTGATTAAACTGATTGATGCGCGTGAAAACCTCAGCGTACAGGTGCATCCGAATGACGCGACTGCCGCCGCCGTAAACGGTCAGGCGAAAAGCGAAATGTGGTATTTTCTCGGCGACGCCGAGCCGGCGTATATTTATTGCGGCTTAAAATCCGGCATCGGCAAAACCGAATTTATGCGCGCGCTGGAAAATAAAACCTTTGCCGATATTCTGCAGAAAATTCCGGTGAAACAGGGTGGCGCAGTATATGTTCCCGGCGGGCGCGTGCATGCAATCGGTGAGGGCTGTCTGATTTTAGAAATCCAGCAGAATTCAAATACCACCTACCGTGTCTATGATTGGGATCGCGTCGATGCCGCCGGGAAAAGCCGGGAGCTGCATATCAACCAGGCACTGCAGGTGATCGATTGGGAACATAACGGCAATCCGGTCTGCACGCCGGACGGAACGACAGTCTGCGCATCGCCGTACTTCCGGCTCGCACAGTTTAAACTGAATGAACAAACCGCATTTCCCGTAACCGGCGCAACATTCCACGCGCTGTTTATTGCCGCCGGCGGCGGAAAAATCTGCTGGAACACAGCCGCCGGACGCGTTTCCGAAGAACTGCTGCCGGGACAATCGTGGTTGATTCCGGCGGTACCCGGGGAATATTCCATCGCGCCGGAAACTGAAATCATGGTTCTGCAAGTAACGGTGCCGTAACAGGCAGAACTTCGGGTTTGGTTTATAAAAATTCAGATTTTAACCTTCAAATTTCACCGCTATGGTGCTGGCATGAAAGTTTGTTTCCTGAAAATACCGGTGATCGGCCTTCTGCTCCTGCTTTTTTCCGGCGGGGCGCAAGTCAAGCTGCCGGAAGTGCGCGCCATTTGGATTGTGCGTTACGATTATAAAACGCCGGAAGATGTCGCCGCAATTATGTCCAACTGTGCACGTGCCGGATTCACCGATGTCTTTTTTCAGGTGCGAGGCAATGCCACCGTTTTTTATCCCAGTAAAATCGAGCCGTGGGCGTGGGAACTCGCCGGAAACTCGGCGGCCGATACCGGTAAAAACCCCGGTTTTGATCCGCTAAAAATCGCCGCTACTGAAGCACGCCGGCACCGATTAAACCTGCACGCTTATATTAATGTGCTGCCCGGCTGGCGCGGATTTGCTGATCCGCCGGCGGAATCCGGACAGCTGTGGGCGGTGCACCCCGACTGGTTTATGGTGGATTCGACCGGCACGCGTATGCGCGCCACCAGTGCCTGGTACAATTTCCTCGCGCCGGCAAATCCCGCAGTTCAGCGTCATCTCGCGCGCATCGCCGCCGAACTCGCAGCCTATGATCTCGCCGGACTGCATCTTGACTACATCCGTTTCCCGTATGATTACAAAGATGTTGCCCGCGAAATTTATAAAACCGCCACGCCCGATGAGATCAAAGCACACTCCGATTTTACGTACGATGAAGCCACGCTCACCGCCGTAAAAAAATCATTCGGCAGCGACATTTCGCGCGATCACTGGAACAGTTTCCGGCGGGCATCCATTACGCACACCGTCGACAATCTGCGCACTGTTTTCAAAGCCCGGCGCGGCCCGCAAGCTATCCTTTCGTCCAGTGTTCTCGCCGATTTAAACGACGGTTACAACGACGCTTTTCAGGACAGTAAAAAATGGGCACGCGAACGCAAAGTCGACTGGATCGTACCGATGAATTACAACGCCCGGCTTTTTGATATCCGTCTCAACCGCCTGCGCAATGCACTTGGCAAACGCTGCACTGCGACTCAGCTGGTTATCGGAATCGACTGCAAGGCTGAACCCGCTGAAATCCGGCGGCAGATCAACACCGTCCGTTCCTCCGGCGCACGCGGCTTTGCTCTTTTCGCGTATTCACACCTTTTCAAAAACCATGCACCCACTGAAAAAGCATCTGTTCTTTTCCCGTAAAACTAAACCTTTCGCTTACCCGGATGAAATATCTAAAGTTCACTGTACTTGATTCCAGCATACGCAAATTCTACTCTCACCGGCTTTATGCAAAACGGCGCAAACCACTTTAAGCTGATCCGCGAACTGTTCGTAAAAGAGTTTAATGGAACAGTAAAAGAATACCGGCACGAACCGACCGGCGCGGAATATATTTCAGTTGAAAATAACGACAATAACAAAGTTTTCGGAATCACATTTCGCACCCCGCCAGACAGCTCCACCGGCGTTGCGCATATTCTTGAGCACACCGTGCTGTGCGGCTCACGCAAATATCCGTTGAAAGATCCGTTCGTTCAGCTGCTGAAAAGTTCGCTGCAAACATTTCTGAATGCGATGACCTATCCGGACAAAACCGTCTATCCGGTTGCCAGCCAGAACGAGCAGGATTTTTATAATCTGGTGGATGTATATCTCGATGCGGTTTTTTTCCCGCGCATTACACCGGCGTTTTTCCAGCAGGAAGGCTGGCACTATGAACTCGAAAATTCCGGCGCTCCGCTGACGATTAAAGGTGTGGTGTATAACGAGATGAAAGGCGTCTATTCATCGCCGGACACCCTTTTAATCGAACGCTCACAGCAGGCGCTTTTCCCGGACACCACCTACGGGCTTGATTCGGGGGGAAATCCGGAAAAAATCCAGGAGCTCACCTATCAGCAATTTCGCGACTTTCACGAACAGTATTATCATCCGGCGAATGCGCGTATCTTTTTTTACGGCAACGATGATCCGGCGCGCCGCCTGAGAATTCTTGGCGAATATCTCGATGGATTTAAATCGCCGGCCATACTGCCGGATACATCTGTTCCATTGCAAAAACCGTTTTCGACGCCGGTGGAAATCACGGAGTCATATGCCGCCGGCGAAGAAGATTCCAAAGCATACATCACCGTCAACTGGGTCATTCCCGACGGTATTCTGCATTTTGCACTCGTCATGCTTGACCAGATTCTCACCGGAAACTCCGGCTCGCCGCTGCGTAAAGCATTAATTGAATCCGGCCTTGGTGAGGATATTTCCGGCTTCGGACTCGACACACATTTGCGCCAGCCCGCCTGGTCAATCGGCATGAAGGGCGTCGAACCGGATGATCTCGCAAAAGTGGAACTGTTGATTTTTGATACACTAAGCCATCTCGTTCAAACCGGAATCAATCACGGCGATATCGCAGCGGCGCTCAATTCGTTTGAATTTGATTTACGTGAAAATAATCATGGCAGTTTCCCGCAGGGGCTTTCCATCATGCTTAACATGCTGGAAACATGGCTTTACGGCGGGGACCCGCTCGGTCTCGCCGCCTACGAATTCCCGCTTGCTGAGCTCAAAAAAGAGATCGCCGGTAATCCGCGCTATTTTGAAGAACTCATCGAAAATGTTTTACTGAAAAATCCGCACCGTGCCACCGTTAAATTTATTCCCGATTCCGGTAAGGCCGCACGCGATGAGACCGAAGAAAAAGAGCGCCTGGCCAGAATAAAAGAAAAAATGATCCCCGATGAAATCAAGCGCGCAGTGAATGCTGCCGCGCGCCTGCTGGATATGCAAACAACGCCGGATTCGCCGGAGGCGATCCATTCACTGCCGCTGCTCCGCCGCGACGATCTGCAAAAAAACATTCATGTCATTCCGCGTGATATTGAACACCGTGATAATGCCGATGTCCTGTTTCACAACATTTTTACCGGCGGCATTGTTTATGTCGACATCGGTTTAAATCTGCATGTACTCGACGCCGAAGAGCTTCCCTGGGTGTCACTGTTCGGCAGTGCATTGCTCGAAATGGGAACGCAGAAAGAAGATTTTGCGGAATTTTCGCGCCGGATTGCGCGCGTTACCGGAGGGATTTATACCTGTCCGTTTGCTGCCGCGCCGCAAGAAGAATCTGCTGCCGTCGGCCGTCTGTTTTTGCGCGGCAAGTGTATGAGCGGACAAGTCGAAAAACTGTTCGCAATTTTCAGTGATATTTTCTTTGCACCGGCATTTGATAATAAAAAACGCTTTCGCGAAATTCTGCTCGAACAGAAAGCTGAAATGGAAGGCGCACTCATCCCTTCCGGACATTCCGCCGTACTGTCGCGACTGAAAGCACATTATCACGAAGCACACCGCACCGCTGAAATACTCAGCGGAATCGATGCTCTTTTTTTCCATCGCGCCGTCGAAAAACTGGTAAAAAAAGACTGGACCGGTATCGCTGCTAAACTCGAAACGATTTTGCAGAAACTGATTTCCGGCGGACTGATTATCAATATCACGGCTGACGAGAAAGATCGCGCTGGAATTGAAAAAGAGTCCAATGCATTTCTTAAAAAATTCCCGGCGATCACTGCCGGAGTTACACAGTGGAACTTTTTCAGTACCCCGGAAAAAGCCGAAGCGCTGATCATTCCCTCACGCGTGAATTATGTCGGACTGGGAACCAATTTGTTTACAAACGGCTATCAGGCACACGGCTCTGCGCTTGTCATCACCAAATATCTGCATACGGCCTGGCTGTGGGAAAAAATCCGTGTACAAGGCGGCGCATACGGCGCAGTATGTGATTTCGATCCGAATTGCGGCGCATTCACCTTTGCATCCTATCGCGACCCGAATCTCGACGCCACGCTGCGTGTTTATAAAGAAACGGCGGACTTCCTGAAAAATCTTCAGCTGGACAATGACGAACTCACCCGCGCGCTGATCGGCGCTATCGGCAGCGTTGACGCCTATCTTCTGCCGGATGCCAAAGGGTTTGCGGATACGGTTCGTTATCTGACCGGACAAACGGATGAAAAACGCCAGCAGCGCCGCGATGAAATGCTTGCAGCCACCGCCGAAAATTTCCGGCAGTTTGGAGAATTTCTCTCCGTCGGCGATACCGCAATCTCCGTACTCGGTTCGCCGGATGAAATTAAAAAGAGCGATGTGACATTTGAGCAGACGATTAAGGTTTTGTAGAAAATACAGACGCAGCATCCCCCCGCCGCATATACTATAGGCCTACAGCCTTTTTCAGTTTTTCAACTTCCCAGTTCTCAAGATTCCGGTATTCACCGGAACGCAGTTTTTCGAGTCGCAACGGACCAATCGAAACGCGCATTAACCGGATTACTTGCCGGTCGAGCGCATCCATCATCCGGCGGATATGCCGGTTACGCCCTTCGCCGAGCGTCAGCGTATACCCTGGCTGACTTGCAATCAGCCGCTTCAGCGGTTCAACCTTCAATGCACGCAGTTTTTCGCCGCGACAGCTCAGCCCTTTCAGCATCCGGTCAACTTCCGGTGATGTTAATTCACGGTCAATCCAGACCTGATATTTTTTTTCAATCGCATGGCGCGGATGCATCAGCCGGTGCGCCAGTTCGCCATCGTTTGTGACCAGAATCAGGCCTTCGCTCATTACATCGAGACGGCCGACAGTGTAAAGCCGGCCCGGGGCATCCGGCAGCAGATCAATCACGCGCTCGCGTCCTTCGGGGTCGGCGGAAGTGCAAATCACACCGGCCGGTTTATTCAGCATAATCCAGGTTTTTTCTTCGCGCGCCACCGGCTTGCTGTTGCAAACCACCGTCTGTACCGCCGGATCGATTTTTGTGCCGAGTTCCGTCACTGTTTTGCCGTCCACCTGAACCAGACCGGCGGTAATCAGCTCTTCTGCCGCCCGCCGGCTCGCCACACCGCACTCTGCTAAATATTTTTGTAAACGAATCATATTTTAAATGAGTCAACGGTCACCAATATTAATTCCGGCTTCCTAATGTCCGCCTCTTTGTTAAATACAAAAAAGCTCCGGCGAACCGGAGCTTAAATTCCTGCAAACCGCCAGCGGTTTATTCGGGCTTGGTTTTCGGCAGACCGAAACCGCGGTCACCGTCCTGCCATTTGCCTTCGACTTTGAGCTTATCAACGCGCTCAAACCGCTTCAGGACGTTGCGTTTAATTTCCATTTTTGCAGCGTTCTTTAAACTGGAATGCATTGTCATTGGATTACTCCTCTAAAATTGAGCTATGTAGAATAACCAACCGCCGGTAAACGTAAAGCGTAATGTACAGAAAAATCTGCATTTTCCGGCGCGGGGTAGATTGTAAAAGCAAGTGTCCGGTTGAAACTTTTTGATTCATGCCGCGATTCCCCGGGTGAACCGTTCTTCCGCTGTTTTAAAATTCAATATCTTACACGGATAGGCGTTAATCCATGTTTCGATCTCCTGGAGTATGGTTTCTGTTGATTTTAAAAGAATGTGAGTTCCGTTTCAATGATGGCACGGTAACAATGCTGTTGCGGATAGATCAAACCGGAACAGAGAGTCGGATGAGGTTTTAGCGGCTATCGATGCCTGCCCCAATAAAAAGTATTCCAAAGGTATTAACGAAGAGAAATTAAAAAATGTAATTCCGGTATCGACCACTGAGTGCGGCTTCAGTTCGACGTGACTATTTTTCCTGTTTTTTGATTATGATCAATTGATTTGCATTTATGATCTGCATGGTTTGTACACTTCTGTCTGTCCAGATAACTTTCAGTTTCAGCGGAAAAGAGGGATTTTCACCCAGTCCAAAATGCATGATAAAATCATTTTGATTTAAATGCCCAACAGCGCTTTCAACCTGACGACTGTAAATCCGGTTTCCATCGGACAAATAGACCTGACTGCCGATTGCCAGTTGCGGCACATTTCCGCTCCCTGTCAACCGTACTTTCAACCATTGATGCGATGTCCCCTGATTCCGGAACAGGCGGCCGCCGGAAAACAAATCTAAATGTCCATCATTATCAAAATCTGCGACCGCCGTCTGATATGTCTCTTTAATTTCGCCAAGATTTGCGGTGCCGGTAACATCCGAAAATGTCCAATCCCCGTTGTTCCGGAACAATACGCCGTGGTCACGCGGATATGCAGTGGACATATATACATCCAGAAAACCGTCATTATCAAAATCTCCGGTTGTTGCCGACACATACGACTCCTGCCAGAAAACCCCACAAGTTCCCTTGTCTTCAAACCGGAACCCGCCGGAGCGTCCTTTATTCCGAAAGAAATCTGATTCCGGCTGAATTCCATCCCTGCCCCACTGTTCACCGCGATGAGAAAAATTTACAGAAAACAGATCGAAAAAACCGTCATTGTCAAAATCCGCCCAGCACGCACCGGTGGAATGACCTCCCTGCCATCCTCGTTCCGTACTAAGCACATGATATTCTGCAGCTTTGTTTTTAAAACCTCCGTTACCATCATTAATCAGCAGAGTATTCGGGCTTAACCGGTAGTTGGAAATATAAATATCCAGATCGCCGTCCTGATCGAAATCACACATCACAACCCCGCGTGCCGGAGAACCGGTTTCCGCCTTGACAGATTCAAGATATTTACCGCGCCGGTTTATCATGACAACATCATCCGAGATCACCGTTCTATCCTCATTTTCATATCCGGAAACAAACAGGTCCAGAAAACCGTCGCTGTTAAAATCCCCCCAGGCAGCACCAATCGAATTGCTTACGGCCGCATTATTCCACCGGAGTTTTTCTTTCGCCTGAACAAATGAACGGCCATGATTGTTAATAAAAAGGGTCCTGGCTGCATAACAATAGGCGTCCGGATATCCGTCATTATTGAAATCACCCCAAATGCATGCTGTTCTCATCTGCGGCGGAATTTCCTGTAAAACAAATTTTTCCCCGGTGATATTCCGCCACAACTTCCCGCCTACAAATAAATCGACCCAACCGTCCTGATCATAATCAATCCAGGTTGCCTGCAAATTCAGATCAGCGGGAGTTTTCAAATGCAGTCCGACCTGTTCAGTCACATCTTCAAATACCGTAAATATTTGCGCACAGACACAGCCGGCCCGACACAAGCATACGGTGTGAATCAGAAAAATCATTATTCTTATCCTGCACGAAAAACGTGATGGCAATATCATATCGCGCCGACTTTCGCAGATTTTGTGTTCCGGACAATATTATTCATTGTGTTCTATGCACGCCGGTTCCTTTGCGAACTGAATAATCCTGTTATATATACTGCTTATATTCCTTCGAAGAGAAAAACACAAGATGCATAAGGATCGAGATGTATCACCGCTTTTGCCCCTGCCTCGTCTTTTTCAAATGCAATGACACATTCATTGTAAATATCATTAGCATTTGCAACATCGGCATTAACGGTCAGGCATGTATCGACAGCCTGATCGGTTATGTTGAAAAGAAATACAATCCGTGCTCCGTCGGCTTCCATGATTTTCAAAAATGTCTGTTCTGATGCACTCGTCGCCGCCCAGCGTGAAATGCCGGCGTGAAAACGCTTTTCAAAGAAATTGCAGACCTCTGCCGCCGGTGAATGATAATATTGATTGAAAACGTTTGATCCGAAATAGACCGCTTTTCCTTTCCCGTAATGATTCAGTGTGATGGCAGGTTCGCCGGTTTCATACCTTCCGATAACTTCTGCACTCTCAGGAATCAATATCTCGCGCAAAAAGCGTGCAGTCAAACGCCCCCCATCAACATGAATCGTTACGGGGGTATCTTTTGTGTTGCCCATGATTTCGCGCCGGCAGCCAAACACCTCATGCAATCCCATGCCGGGAACTGTATCTGCAGAATAATAATCGGTTTCAATCAACGCCAGCGACGGCTCAGAAATCACTGTTCCGCCCTGTTCAACAAACTGTCTGATTTTTTCTGCAGTTTTCTCATCCATCCACAGCGCAAGAGGGATATACAGCACTTTATAGCGTGTAAAATCATCATCCACAGCCTGAATATCCAACCGGACAATATCCACGGACGACACATTTGCATTACACAGCATCCGGTAAGTACCCAGATACGAATGGTCAAACGCAGCCACCGACCCATCGGCGACATACAACATCAGCGGATTCATCGGGGAATAGCCGACCGCTATTTCCGCCGGCTGCGGTTTCATGCGTGCAAACAGTGCTTCATTATTAAGCATCAGCCGCCCGACACGTTCCACAGCTTTCAAGCGCTGATTAGGCGAACCGTCAAGGTTTACAAGATTAAATCCATATTCAGCACCAAACTGCTCTGTCCGGAACTGCCACATCAACAATCCTTTTGCCCCTTGAGCAATTGTTGTCAGCGCCCAGCCGGCGACACGATCGCCCGGCAAATCAACCGGCGGAATATCCAGCCCTATTCCATACGGTCCTGATGCAAGTTCATGCATCCAAAATTCTTTCCCTTGAGCCGCTGCCCGGTTGATGTCTCCGGCCATGGCATGATCCAGTATCGAAACCTCCGCCGGAAAGCTGGCAAACCCAAAACTATCCACGAACTGCGAAAGCCTCCAGTCATCCGTGCAATCAAAAACAATATTACGTCCGGAAGATGCAGAGCGGGTGTGAATCATTACAGGATGATCCGGATCATTATCGCGGATTACCTGTGTTCTCCATTTATCCTGTTCAACGAGATCTTCGATATGGAAAAGCCGCCAGTCAGCCCAATCGGAGTAACTGCCCCGTTCAACCGGCGGAATAATTTCATCAAAAAAGCCGTACCGGCGCTGCCAGATCTGATTCAATAGGTTAATCTCATTATTATATTTAACTTTGAGCCATTCGATAAATTTTTCCAGCGTTTTATCACAGTAACAGAACAGCTCTCCGTTTCCGTCGCGATAATACCGTGCCGGCTCATGCAACGGTTCATTATGAGGCTCCCACCCGTAAAGCGCCGGATGCCCGGCAAACTTTTTAACCAGCGCTTCAATAAACTCAACCGCTTTTCCCTGTATCTCCGGCCAGTGCAAACAATGCCCGGGGAATCCGCCGCAGCAGGTATTATGAACCGTATGCGGAACAACCTTTATACCACGCTGGTCAGTATACAACGTTTCAGGATATTTTTTATACAGCCAGGCCGGTGTGCTTTCGAGATTCACCAGAAGAATCGTTTTAATATCATATTTGAGACCGAGATCGCAGAACCGCTCCAGTTCTGAAAAATCAAAAACGTCCTCTTTTGGATTCAGCCAGCCCCACATTGCCCAGCCGCGAACCATATTGAATCCGTGGTCTTTCATCGTTTTAAAATCGTTTTCCCACTTATCCATTTTTGGTGTTGGCGGACGATGGTACTGCGTTCCAAATGCAAACATTATTTCTCCCTTCCTTATCATTAATTAAATTGTTCCGGAAACGGTGAATCTGAAATTAAATGCTCTATCTTTCCGACCAGGGATCAACTGCATACTCGTCCAGAAACGGAAAACCGTTTTCTTCAAGGACGCTGCGGAGTTTGGCATGATACGCTTTAATCTGCGTTCTGTATTTCGAGTCCTTAAACAGATTCCTCTCCTCAAAGGCATCATTTTTTACGTCTATAAACCGCGGGCCGCAGTATTGATCATTCTTGGCCTTATTATTAAACCGGGTATAAATGTATTTATAATTTTCATCTCTGATCCCTATTGCATAGTAAAAACCGTTTTCTACAAATGTATGGTCCGGGTTCCGCACAACTTCCATAAATTTTTCTAATAGATGATAATCACGCCATTCAGCATCAGTTTTTTCTATCAACGGCCGTAACGATTTCCCGTCCAGATTATCAGGCAGAGAAATTCCGGCATAATCGAGCATGGTTGGCTTAAAATCCACATGCATAACCGGCTTGTTTACAACCTTCCCGCCCTTTATCCCGGCGGGATAACGGATGATGCATGGCGTGTGGAACAGTCGATCATACAGGTTATTGTTGATTTTCCCCAGATTCTTGTGCAGTCCAAGCATATCACCGTGATCGGATGTAAAAATAACCAATGTATTTTCCGTTAAATTCAGCCGGTCGAGCGTGTCTAAAACCCTGCCGATATATTCATCCATCATCACAACCTGTGCGTGATAAATGGCCATATATTCCTGAATACCACGGTCATCAACGCGCTGGCCTACGCGCCACGAAATACTGCTTCGATGATCATCCGGATCAGCGTTTCCCGGAATCTCCATCTTATCCACCAGCGGCATGGCAATGTCGGAATAATACGGCTCCGGCACGTTCCACGGATCATGCGGCGGGCTGATTGATACAGTCAGCGTCCACAGCCGGTCTTTGTTTTTTTCTATAAATTGAATTGAATCTTCTATGATGGAATATTCCATTGTCATTTCAGACGGAATAAGCATCTCGCCAACAATGGCCCAGTCCGGCAGCTGTCCTCTGTCAAACACGGCCTGCCAGCTGGGAGTTAAGCGCGTCGGCTCGTCAGTTTTTCCTTTAACATAACCGCCCTTGCCGGTTTTCGTTGTCCGGTCCCAGGGAAACTCCTGCAAAATTTGCGGTTTGGTGTTTTTAACCCATGTTGGACAATAGCTTTCGGAAAAATCCGGGTCGGCCGTAAAACAGGTGCCCCAGTCTCTTTTTGATCCGGTATGCCACTTGCCCCGATGCCCAACCATATAACCGGCATCCTGCAAATATTCTTCAGTAAGCCGGTACCCGTCCAGCGGTGTTATTCCTTCAAGACCCCTGTCTGCATGAACATTATCACACAGATTATGATTAAACGCATATGCGCCGGTAACAACCGTCGCACGGGACGGGGAACAGGATGGATAGGTACAAAACGAATTTAAAAACAAAACACCCTCTCTGGCCAGTCTGTCAAGATTCGGCGTTTGAATGTATTTATTTCCTTCGCAGCTCAACATTCCGAAATTCTGCTCATCCGTCCAGATAAACAGAATATTCGGCGGCGGCTTTTCCTGGGCGGTCACTGTAACGGCGAATGAAAATCCGGTTTTAGCCAGAACTGTGGCACCCAGACCAACTGTTTTTGCTAACATTCTTGCTGTATTCTGTTTCATAATATCTATCCTTCAGAGCCCGCAAAATGCAGGCTCCATATGATCAATGTGTTCTCTCCTTGAGCAGAAAATGCCCTAAAACGTCTGGCAGGCTTTATGCAACGATTTTCTGGCTGATAAAAAGATCCAGCAACCGACGATAAACAGCACGACAGACCCCGGCTCAGGCACAACGGTTAAACGTGTTACATCAGCAACAGAATCATACGCCATCGTTATTGCATCAGCACCGTAGATCTGACCGTCATTAATATATCCTTGCAATATTGCATTGCCTGTCCGGTTGCCTGAAAGTTCTATCACACCGGATTCGCCGATATAAAGATACCCGTTACCCTCAATGGTTAATGCATTTGTAACAGTGCCATGCAGTGTTTTCAGAGTCCCGTCAACTGTAACGTTTCCGTTCGTACCGATCAAAAACCGTCCGCTGGTTTCATAAATACCGCCGGACTCTACAGTCAGAGTCCCGGTATACCCTTCCGTTCCTAAAAGCGTGCGTGCGGCATTTTTGGTTATTAGCACGTTCCCGCCATTCGCCACAACCAGAGCGCCATTTGCCAGCACGCCTAAGTCTAAAAAGTTATCAATTGTAAAATTTGTTGATACCAGCAGCGTAGGAGTCCAGTCCGTGCCGACGGTCTGATAATTTGATCTGAAAGATAGAACTGTTACCGCACCACCGGAAATCGTCACCGTATAATTGACGGGTTTCGCTGCCATTTGAACATTACTTCCCGATTCTGCGGGCTTGACTCCATTATTCCAAATCGCATCTTCGCTCCATTCATGCGATGTCTGCCAGAACTCCACATTTAGATTTTGAACAGTAGGCTGTTGCGAGACTCCCGTGTGTCCAACACACAGCACGATCATCCCGACGGTTATTATTAAACGAACTCTCTTCATGACTTCTCCTTGTGTTATAGTTAACTCCGTCCTATCGACTTCAACCAACATCTGTTTATGAAATTATATAATTGATTTACAATCACTGCTCTGCAGTTAAAAGCGTCTGACCCGACACGATATCATAGGCCGGTTTGATTTCACCTGCTCCGCTGATCTTCCCGTCGCTGATATATTTCAGCAGCGTTCCGTTCGCAGTAAGATCTCCGCGCAGAATAACCTTGCCGTCTTTACCAATATACAGGCGTCCCGATTCACTAATGGACAATGAAGTATTAAAAACCGGGTAAAGCGATTTTAATATACCGTTAACCTTAACCGTACCTTTTTCGCCGATCTCAAATGCACCGCTGCATTCAAAAATTCCGCCGGACTCTACAGTCAAAGCCCCGGAATATCCTCCCGCTCCAAAACACGAGCGTCCGCTACGTAAAGATACGTGCCCGCCATCCGTCACAATCAGAGCGCCATTCGCCTGCACGCCTAATTCTAAAAACTTCTCAATTGTAAAATTTGTTGATACCAGCAGCGTAGGAGTCCAGTCCGTGCCGGGGTTCTGATAATTTGATTTGAAAGAGAGGACTGTTACCGCACCGCTGGAAACAGTCACCGTATAATTGGCGGGTTTCGCGGCCATCATCGTAGCGCTTCCCGATGCCAAGGGCTTGATTCCCTTATTCCAAATCGCATCTTCACTCCATTCATGCGATCTCTTCCAGAACGCTGCATCCAGATTTTGAACAGTAGGCTGCTGCGAGACTCCCGTGTGTCCAACACACAGCACGATCATCCCGACGGTTATTATTAAACGAATTCTCTTCATGACTTCTCCTTGTGTTTCATCGCTTAATTCCACCTGCTCCGCTGATTTTTCCGTTGTCTGCGGCATGAAATATCGTCCAGCGTCAATTTTTTTACCATGTAAAATTTTGACGACTATCTGTCAAAAAAGGATGTGATGAATAATATAACGACGCTGATCTGCAATACATTGAGACGATGAGCTGTGCTCTTCCAGAGAACAACGAATGCCGCAGGAGCATACAGACGTTGACTTGATAAAAACAGACATGTTAAAAAAAACAGATGACACAAATTAAAAAACGAAAACGGGTTTTACTGGCGCTGGGCTGGCATTCCTACCTGTTGCAACGCGGCGTTGCGCGTTATGCAAATCAAGTGCGGTGGGTCCTCAATGTTGAAATGGAACGGACAGGAACTGTTCCGCCATACTGGCGGGGAAACGGCGTGATCTGTGTGCTGGGAGTTGATGATAAACTGGACAGACAGATTCTGGCACTGAATCTTCCCACCGTAAGTATCAGTCCCGTTGCAAAGCCGCATATTCCGCGTGTTTTCTGTGATAATAAAATTATGGCTGAAATGGCGGTGGAGCATTTCAGCGCCAGGGGATTTAAACATTTCGCCTATTATATCTGTTCCGGCGGACCCGTAGAAGAAATGCGGGCGACAGAATTCTGCAAGGCGCTTCGGTCTCAACCAACTGCCGAACTCCACGAATTAAACTGGATTGCCGCAAATAAAAACCGGAACGCCGGCAGTGCCATGCGTATTGACTGGCTGGGAAAACGTTTAAAACAGCTGCCTAAACCACTGGCGGTGATTACTGAATTCGATGACCGGGGTGTCGAAGTTTTACAAGCCTGTGAAAACGCCGGATTGCGTGTTCCGGATGATGTTGCGGTCCTCGGAGCGGATAATGACGATCTGCTATGTGATTTTGCCCCTGTTCCCCTCTCCAGCATTGATACGGATCTTGAGAGACAGGGATATGAGGCGGCGGCTCTGCTGAACCGCATTATGAGCGGGAAAAAACCGGCCAGGCGGACATTACTGGTGCCGCCGACAGGAGTGATTATGCGCAAAAGCAGCGATCTGCTCGGGATTGAACATCCGCATGTTGTCGCCGCACTGGGTCAAATACGGGAACGTTACCGGGAACCGGTGACAACTAAAGAGTTATGCAGGGAAATCCCGATGTCTTATCGCTGGCTGCACGCCGCGTTCCAAAAACATGTCGGACATACCATGGCGGAAGAGTTGCGCAACTGCCGCATCCGGCAGGCTGAAAAACTTCTATTGGATTCTGCCAGACTGAAAATGGAGGACATTGCGGAACAGGCCGGCTTTTCTTCCGCCGGGCAAATGACCCGTGTTTTTTCACATTTTAGAGGGGTGTCACCCTCAAATTACCGTAAAAAGCACACATTTAATGAGTGAATTGCTGATGTGATCACCGGCGGGATTGTTATTTAAGCTTCATCCATTTCTGCGCAGCATCCCGGCAAAAAATGCTAAATAACCGGCACTGAAAGAGACGATCTTCCAGCGCCGGCTATGTAAGGTACGCCTGGAATAATTTTTTGTGCGATCAGACGCAAATCGTCACGAATACAGCGTAAACATTAAAATGTCTTTCCACCTCCTGCCGGGGCTCCACTCCATCCGGTTCTTTCCAGCCATGCATTCAACTCTGCGAACATCTCTTTTTTCACCGGAAGATATTTCGATTTATCAGCAAGATCGGCAACCTCTCCGGGATCTTTTTTAAGATCGAACAGGTAGTCTGTTCCGTCGGGATAGATCATGTATTTGAATCCTCTTCCCCGAATCATAAAGCTGCCCTTGGTGTCCGGGAGCACCTCTCTTAATCCGGAGGGATGCCCATCCACCCGTTCGCTGAATGTATAGGGATAAGCATCTGAAGCAGTTTTTGTTCCGGTCATATACGGCACTAAACTTTTCCCCTCAGCCTGTGCCGGAACAGGGCGGTTAAGCATTTCCAGAATCGTTGGCATAAGATCCAGAGTCTCTGCCGGGACATCATTCACCCGGGGCTTAATAAGCCGGGGATAACGGATAATAAGCGGAATAACCACGACCTCTTCATAAAATGACCGTGTCTCTTTCCAGGCCATTCCATGCCCCCCGACCATGTCACCGTGGTCAGCAAGAAAAATGATTATTGTATTATCAATCTGTCCGGTCTCTTCCAGTGCCGTTAAAATGCGTCCGACCTGATCATCAAGAAATTTAACTGCGCCATAATAAATGCGCATAAATTCGCGCAAACCGGTCTCTTCCCCGTTCGGTCCCCGCATCTGTGTAACAACCTGGCGCCCCCAATCCCTTTTAAAACTCTCTTCGAGAACTTTGTGGTTCGCCGGCAGCTCAATTTTATCAGGATCAAACATTTCATAGTAAGGCGAATGCAACGCATAAGGATCGTGCGGAACGTTGAAGCCGGCCGTAATCATAAAAGGCTGTTGCTGCCCGCTGCATTTTTTTATCATGTTAACCGCGCGATCTCCGACACGTTTATCAAACACGTCTTCTTCGCCCAGCCTGAACCGTCCCTGCTTCATTGCAAACTGTGCGAATGTGCGGTCAGCCCATTTTTTTTCTAAATCGTTGTATTTAATCGCAATTTTCATCGGGTCACTGAGCTCCACCGGCAGAATGATCCCATACCAGTCCTGATATCCGAGAGGATCTGTTCCTCTGTGTGTTTTAAACAGCTCCAAAACTTCATCGCGATATTCAGGGAACTGGCGATACTGATCAGAATAATACGGCATTGTATCGCCCATGCGGACCGGTTCCAAATGCCATTTTCCATAATGATGCGTGCTGTACCCTGAATGATTTAAAATTTTTGCATATGTCTCATCATTGAGCGTCATGCCATTCTGCTTCCATCCGCAATTTTGAACTATACCGTGCTGGTGCGGATACAGACTGGTCTCTAATGACATACGCGAAGGTGAGCAATACGGCGTTGGACAGGTCGCCTGAGTAAACTTAACGCCTTCCGCGGCCAGACGATCGATATTGGGCGTTGGAACCGGCCCTCCATAGCAGCTTAATACATTTCGGTTTAATTGATCCGGAAAAATGACCAGCAAATTGGGCGCCGGACACTCCTCCCCGAATGCAATACCGGATGAAAATGCAGAAGACAATATTCCTGCGCCAACTGTTTTAAAAAACAGATTCTGTTTATTATATATTCTCACGTTTTGTTCTCCTTTCTGTTGTCTACTTTATATTAGGCATATTATTACCGTTATTCAAAACTCCCCGGAGGGAACAAGGATCATCGTCTTTTCGTCCGCGGATCACTGCATATTCGCCAGAATAAGAAATCGTTTACGTCAAAAATAGCGCGACATTTTGCACGATAGATCTGAATCCGGTTTTATATGCAGATTAAAAACTACTGAATAACATGCCAATGTATTGAAAATATTGTGACTCAAAATAATTAACCGGACTGGTTTTTTCGGCACAACGGTTAAACGTGTTACATCAGCAACGGAATCATACGCCATCGTTATCACATCAGCGCCGTAGATCTGACCGTTGTCAATATATCCTTGCAACATTGCATTGCCTGTCCGGTTGCCTGAAAGTTCTACCACACCGGATTCGCCGATATAAAGATACCCGTTACCCTCGATGGTTAATGCATTTGTAACAGTGCCATGCAGTGTTTTCAGAGTCCCGTCAACTGTAACGTTTCCGTCCGTGCCGATCAAAAACTGTCCGCTGGTTGTATAAATACCCCCGGACTCTACAGTCAGAGTCCCGGAATACCCTCCTGTACCTAAAAGCGAACGAGCGGCATTCTTACTGATTAATACGTTTCCGCCATCCGCCACAACCAGAGCGCCATTTGCTTGTACGCCTAATTCTAAAAAATTATCAATTGTAAAATTTGTTGATACCAGCAGCGCAGGAGTCCAGTCCGTGCCGACGGCCTGATAATTTGATTTGAAAGACAGGACTGTTACCGCGCCACCGGAAATCGTCACCGTATAGTTGACGGGTTTAGCTGCCATCATAACAGCACTTCCCGATGCTGCGGGCTCGAGTCCATTATGCCAAATCGCAGCTTCGCTCCATTCATGCGATGTCTGCCAGAACTCTACATTTAGATTTTGAACAGTTTGCGAGATTCCCGCATGCCAGACACACAATACTATCGCCCCGGCAGTTATTATTAAACGAACCTTCTTCATCGTTTTCTCTTTTTATTTATTTCGCCCAATCTCCTTAAGCCTGTGTCGCAAGAATAATCCCGGCGGCAAATGTTTTGCTATGTAAATTTTTGATGAGTGACAGTCAAAAAATGATGTTCGGTGAAAGCCGCAATCTTCAATTGGATTGCTGTTTGAAGGTTATCAGGTTTTAATCCGTTTCAGCCGCTGACTTCAAGTTGCACATCCGCAAAGAACTCTCGATCTCTTTTTCCATTTCTCCGTCAATTTTATAAAAGCAGGTTGTCAGCGCTGTAAGCAATGCAAAGGCTGCCGGAACGAAACTCATCAGCAACCGCAAGGTGTGCACTGTTTCCGGCGTCTGATTTGCATTTGCAACATACCCCGCCGTTCCCAATATCCACATCGCCACAGCCGGCCCGATTGACCAGCCGATTTTCTGCGAGGCTGTCCCGGCGGAAAAAATGATGCCTGTAGAGCGGTGCCCGAACTTGATTGCGCCGTAGTCGGCCGTATCGGCGATCATCGACCAGAAAAGGGGCATCATCGGCGCCGCGATAAACGCCATTAAAATCTGATTTGCAACCATTAATTTAAATGAATCAGCAGGGATAAAATAAAACCAGGCTAACAGCGCGGCAAAAAGCAGATTCAACGTGATATACGTCCGCTTTTTATCTCCGATTGCGGAACAGATCCATTTACTGAGCAGGACGGCGGCCACGGCGGTGATACTGTTATATAAAAGAAGCCTGGTACCCCACTCCTCCCGTCCGGACACATACTTAAAATAGTGCAGTGTTGTAGTAGCTCGAATCGCCTGACCAAGCACCGTCAGAATACTCAGCGTAATCACCAGCAGCCACGGACCGTTTCTGGAGAGTTCTGCTAACTCTTTCCGTAAGGGCTGATATTTTTTCTCTACTGGACGAATGCGCTCTGTACTGGTTTTAAAGGTAATAAAAAACAATACACCGGACATCACGGCCAGAACAGCTGCCGTTCCGGAATAACCGAACCGGTCGTTTCCCTGTCCTAATGTTTTTACCAGATACGGCAGAAGCAGAGTTACGGTAAAAACACCGCTGTTCGCGCCCACAAAGCGAAATGATGCAAGTACTGTCCGTTCATCTGATTTAGCAGTCATTACGCCCATTAAGGCACCGTAAGGAACGTTAATTGCCGTATAGACCATCGTAAGCAACGTATACGTCACATAAGCATATACGATTTTCATAACCGGACTCAGGTTAAACGTAGTGAATGTTAAAATCCCCAGAGTCATATACGGCAGAATCATCCATAACAGCCATGGCCTGAACTTTCCCATCCGGGTATTCGTGCGATCTGCAATGGCCCCCATAATCGGATCATTAATCCAGTCCCAGGTCCTGGTAAAAATCAGCATCGTTCCCAGAGCCGCCGGTGTTATGCCAAACACATCTGTATAAAAAATTGCGAGGAAGTTCATGAATATGCCGAAATAGAGGCACGACGCCATATCGCCGGCGGCATATCCCAGTTTTTCCGTCATCCTGAGTTTTACCGCCGGATCGTTTTCCGGCGATTGAATCGGTTTTCCCATTCTACCCCCTGGATTGTAATGTTCTGCATTAAAAACAGTTAATTTGTTACTTTTAATAATGTTTTCATTTTAGGAATGAATTTCTCCGGCGCAGGCGGAGTTCCGTCGGTTCCGAAATTTTTCCTCAGATACTCTCTGGCTTTCCGGTAATACCCTTCAAGCATATAATATACCGGTTGTTTTACGCCTTTATCATCAATCAACCAGTATCCTTCATACCTTCCATTTTCAAATTCGTTATCATACAATTGCCAGTAAAGAACAAACGGACATCCCCAGGTAACAGCATTTTTTATAAAGGCAATGCTGTTACGGCATTGTACTTCCGGAGAAAATGCCGCACCTTTGTAGCCGAACTCACCGATAAAGACACGAGGGCCGGAAATTTCTTTTTTCTCCGGAAGATGTTTTTTGATGAAATTCAGCGCTTTAAACAATATATCCGACTTTTCAGGATTTGCCTGAGCGTCATACGCAGAATATGAAACGAAATCGACATTTACATGCGGCAGAACCTCTGTTGTTAAACAAGGTCCGCCATTCATTCCTTTAATGACAAGATTAACCTCGGTGTAATGAAAAACTGCCACATCATGATGCGGCGTATCATGTTTTGCATCATCCACGGCCTTCTGCCGCAGATTCAGCCAGTGAATCATATTCTGAACACACCACGGCTCCGGATCGATGGTCCGGTCATATCCGCGCAGTAGCAGCCAGTCGCCCTCCCAGTGACCGAGGTAAAATGATTTTCCGGATCCGGAATATTTTTCCAGCAGGTAACAGGTCAGATCATATAACTCCTGATATTCGATTTTTGCATCTTTTTCAGAAAACGGTTTTTTATCTTTTCTCCACTGCCATTCTGATTTAGCCATCGGATTCACCCAAAGAAAATAGTAATAAAACGGCATATCAAAAACCCGGGCGATAGAAGGCTCATACTCCGCAAGTTCAACCAGACTGTTAAATTTCCCGGGGTGTGCTCCGGCATAATTATCGCGACCGAATGCCGGACCCAGATTAAACTTTATGATATTGGAGCCCATTCCGAGAATGATATCCGCCGTCTCAATCAGCCGGGTTTTTTCTGTAAACTGGTATTGTGAACCGATCGTATGGATGCCGACAACATAGTTATACCGTGCAACCATTTCAGCCCGGGTTAACTCTTTACTTTCTGCTGCCAGCGTACAAAGCGCGACCAGTGCGCACCCAAATACTTTAACCAACCTCAGCATATTATCTCCTGTTTGCAATTGTTACCGGAACAGAATCAGCTCAACAATACAAAGTCCAAGCAGCACTGCACCCCAAAATAAAAAACGTTTTAACACAGGGTACTGTTTCTGCTCGGCCAGCTCGGTCTTCATTAAAGACAGCGTCCAGATCGAATCACGAATCGCGTTCATATCCGGGGATTTTGTCAGCAGACTGACTGTGATAATCAGCACGGCACTCAGTCCGAAATACAGTGGAACAGTCAATAAAAAATGTATGTTTCCGAAAACTGACCCGCAACCGGATATTTTAAAACAAATCGCAATCAGCCCCAGTATCATTCCCCCCATCAACCCTGCGAAAGCACCGGCGGCATTCGCCCGTTTCCAAAATACACCGATTAGAAATACAGCAACGATCGGAGGCGCAACCATCGACAGCATTTCCTGATAGTATGTAACAAGAGAGCTGTAACGGGCAATCATCGGAACCCATGCGACTGCGATCAGCAGCACGATAAATGAAACCGCACGACCCGCCCATACAAGATGCCGGGAAGAACGATCCGGTCGTATCTTCACATAAAAATCCATTGTAAACAGTGTCGCTACGGCGTTCAACAGTCCGCTGACCGAGGAGGTTAATGCGGCAATCAGTGCCGACAGAAGAAATCCGATCAGTACATTCGGCAGCAACTCAATCACCAGTTTAGGGTAAACCATATCCCCCTTTTCCAGTCCCGGAAACAGCTGCTGCGCCATGATGCCGGGCAGATGGATTACAAACAGAGTAAATAATGTCAATGCACCGGCGAGCAGTACGCCCTTGCGGCCTTCGTCCACATTTTTTGCCGTCAAACAGCGCTGAACCAGCATTTGGTTATTGCCCCAGAAAAAAAATCCGAGCACTGGAATTCCGATAATCAGTCCAAGCCACGGTACCGTGGGATCATCCATCGGACGGATGAGATGCAGCATCATATTTTCCGGATCGGACAGTAACAGACGGACATATTCCGCGCCGCCGCCGCGCGCTGCAGCAAATGTGATAATAATTGATCCGGCCAGCAGGATAATTCCCTGAATAAAATCCACTCTGATTGCGGCCGAAAGTCCGCCGGGAATCGTATAAACTGCAACCAAAACGGCAAATATAGCTGCAAGTAAAATCAGGCTTGCTTCCGGGAAAATCAGTTTCATGACCAGTGCCGCAGCATAAAGAGATCCCGCCGCGTCCAGAAAAATATTTACCAGAATGGTTACTCCCGAAAAATAATACCGGGATGCAGCACTGAAACGCCGTTCTAAAAATTCCGGCATCGTATAAATTCCCTGCCGGATATAAAACGGCAGAAAAAAACCGGCAAAAAATACCATAACCGTCACAGATATCAGGTTATAATTAAATACCGTCAGCCCGGTGTTGTAGGACTCCCCCGCCTGTCCGATTAAGGTTGAGCTGGATATACTTGCTGCAAAAAGTGAAATCCCGATGATCGGCCATGTCATACTCCGTCCTGCCAAAAAATAGGACTGTGTATCTTTGCTCTTTCCGTATTTTATACCCAGTAAAACGATCCCCAGAAAATAAACTGCGATAATAAGTATATCCCAGAGATTTATACCTTGCACGTGTTGCGTAAGCAGACTGTTCATCCATTCCATAAATTTTTACTTCAATTGTTTTTCGTACGTTGCAGGTACTGGACTGCGAAAAACCTCCCGCAACACAAAAAAAGCCGGTTTTGGATTCAACTCGAAATCAATGATTGATGTGTTCGCAGTACATGGAAATGAATCGTGCCCCATCCAGATAATAAATCCGCCGCATTCCGGAAAACGGGCTTTGCAATACTGTGCAGCTACTTTGAGCTCACAGGCCTGATATTCAGTGCTCCACACAGTAAACTCTTCCAGTGATACAGGCGTGCGGCCAAAATTTTTTTTAAATACCGCCCAGTCATTCCACCAGGGCATCCGCCGCCAAAGAGGATTTGCTTCGTCCGCCGGAAACGCAATAATATCTTTTCTGTATTTATTTATAAGTTCGGCAGAACTCGCTCCCGCCGCGCCGGTTTCGGAGCGGAGCAGTGCATCGTCAGAGCGCCAGTATGCCTCCCATTCAGAAAAATCCGCATACGGGTTTTTCCATGGCCCGTGAACATCCCAGTGTATATGTTTACCGTAATTCTTTTCATCAGCAGAAAAAGCCGGTCCGGTCGGTGAGGTTGGAACAAATCTCCGGCCTGGATCAAATTTCTCAACCAGTTCCCTAAACCTTTTTAACAAAGGCTCGGTTCCGTCACACGGTGTTCCCATCCCGTCCCGGCCCTGCCGCCTATTTAATTCGTTTCCGCCACCCCATAAAATAAGCGCCGGGTGGTGCTGCAAGCGCATAATATAACTGTATGCCGCTGCTGAAAACATTGTCAGGCTGTATTCATCGGACGGCGGAATACTTTCCGTTCCTGACGATGATAATGGAAATTCCTGCCATAGCATGAGTCCTGCCCGGTCGCATAACTCATAAAAAATCTCTTTTTCCAGCGCTGCACCGCCCCATATACGCAGGATATTGCATCCCATGTCTCGATAAAGACTGATTAACCGTTCATACTGTTCCAGAACAGTGTCTGCAAAGTTGGGAAGCACCGGCGTCCAGTTCACTCCCTGCAGAAACACCGGCTTATTATTAACCGTACAAAGCCATGGATCTGCATCATCAGCTGAATTTTCGCACCGTTCCCAGTGAATATCTCTGAATCCGATCCGCTTATCCCATTGATCAAGAATCCGCCCGGCGTCATCCATCAGAACGCAGGATAATTGATACAGCTTCTGTTCTCCCATCCCGTTCGGCCACCATTGTTCAACAGGCAGATGATCCGCTGTTTCAAAAAACGACCCGGCAACCGGAATATTTTTTTTGAAAAGAAGTTGTTCCCCATCGAATAATTGAACGCGTAATATCCCGCGATCGCCGCAAACTTCCCCGTGAACTGTGAATCCGGAGGATGTTGTAGTTGCAGACAAAGAATTAAAAATTGATCCTTTTCGTTCTTCCAGTGTAATCCGGTCCCAGATTCCAATCTGAACCATGCGCGGCATCCAGTCCCATGTATAATAAAACCGCGGCTTCTGGACGGTATAATCGGCGGTTTTACCGAACTGACCCTGATAGCGGGGAGGCGTATCAAATATAATCTGAAGTATGTTTTTCTGTCCGGAAGTCAGGTATGCGGAAAGGTCGAATTCATATGGAATGAAAGCACTTTCAAATGTATGTGCCGGAATTCCGTTTATTAAAACCCAGCCGGCATGATCGAGACCCTGACAGCACAAAATATATCTGCTGCCGGCATCCGGATGAAAAACAGGCAGCTCTGTTTCAAAAATCCAGTGCCGGTTTTCCACCCATTCACACTGCAGCGCATCCAGCCCGTAATTCCAATCCGGAATAATCCCGGCATTGCGTAATGCAAACTGCACAGAACCGGGAACTTTCGCCGGAACAGCATCCAGCTCAGAGTTCAACTTCACACCGGTTTCCATGGAAATTCCAAACTGCCAGCTGTACGGAGTCACTCCTGTCAGTGTCCATTCATTATCGGATAACTTATATATTTTTCTCATCTTTTTTTTCTAAAAAATCAGTGCGTTTTCTAACAACCATCTATCACACTGTAACCAACCGGAAAGCGGACAGCCGCGGCTGCAAAAATTCTTTTACAGCCGCACAGATACCGGTTTGTTTTTACGCAATCTTATGAATGCGTCAGTTGCTCCCCAGCCTGACGTCTTTAAACTCAAATTCCATTTCAGGCAGTACACAAAATCCCGGTTTCCCCGGCGGCAGCGGATCGGGATCGGTAAAGACAGATACCGGAACATCATTGCACAGGATTGTAATTTCCGAACCGCTCATTTGTACGCCGAGACGATTCCACTCCCTGGGATTGACTCCCGGAACAGCGACCTCATGCAGCGTTTGAATCGCCCGTCCGGAACCGTTCATTTTTTCAAGCGCGATGCTTCGATTATTTTTTAGCGTCAGCTGATAAAAATAGTTGCAATCCGTATAGTTAAATACAACAGAACCCATGTCCCATGCTTTCGGTCCGGATTTCGTTGTGCGTACCATCGCACTGAAGGAAAAATTTCCATCCAGCCATTGCCGGGCAATAATAAACGAATTATTTGAACACACTGCCGTTTCATTCGATATACTCAACGGATAGCCTGTCCATATCCAGTCGATCCCTTCAAACGTTCCGCCGTTCCATGACACATATTTTTTCGTTTGTATTTCTCCCGGAACCGCCTGAATATCCACACGCCCGCTGGCAGGCAGCACGCGCGGATACTTTGCCGTCAAAACCGGGGTTGTTCCGTAGCGCTGTTTCCCTAGCTTATCAGTGAACACCTGCGTCAACGGGACATCAGCCATCACCCAGTATGAATAGTGCGCACCGGCATTAACGGATGAATCGGTATACGTCAGCTGCCGTATATTTTTCCCTACCGGCACTGCTTTTAAGGCATCCGGCGAATCAGACCGGAAGAGTGTGTAAACCGCACCTTCCCCGGCCGGCTGCCAGTTCAATGTAATGTGCTTTTCAGCGGCGGCGGCCTGGATTTCCAGTTGCGGATAGTTGTCCAGCTCCCAGCTCTCAAGTGTTAGGAATTTAAGCTGCCGGCACGTCTCATTGTATAAGGATTTTACCGCCAGATTCTCCAGCTCCTGCGGATCCTTTACTCTGTCGAACAGCTGATCAATGCATCCGTGTGTATAAACGTATTTATATTGATCAGTAACGGCCATGCGCATCGGCACCTGCGGTCCTTTCCATCCCATATACCCTGTTTCATAAAATTCTGAAAAAACCAGTCTTGATGGCGCAGTCCCGTTAATCACTGATTGCAAGGAAACGCCTTCCAGCGATGCCGGACGCGCGATCCCGCACAAATCTACCAGCGTCGGAAAAATATCGATAAGACCAACCGGCACCGCACAATGAGTTTTCGGTTTAAATATTTGTTTGTATTTCACGATTAAGGGAACATTGACAGCTTCTTCATACATGTTCTGTTTGCTGCACATACCGTGATCAAACAGCATCTCGCCGTGATCGCTGGTAAAAACAAATACTGTATTCTCATCAATGCCGAGTTCTGTGCATAACCCCGTAATGCGCCCCACCTGTTCATCCATGCTGGCAACACATGCGTAATATGCGGCCATTGCATTCTTTATCCTGTCATCCAGCATACTCATACCGCTATGAATCCACTCCAGATGTGTCGGCAGCATGCCTTTTTCCCGCCATTCTTTCCGTGTTTCCGGCAAGGGCATTTTTTCCGGATCAAACAGATCCAGAAACCGCTGGAATGTATCCCAGCGCGGATGCGGTTTTTCCAATCCGATGTAAATAAAAAACGGAACGTTCTGCTGCACACTTTCCTCGATAAATTTGAGCGATTCCGTTGTTACCATGTAATCAAACATTTCCTCTTCGCGTTCAACCAGTGTTTCCAGATAATACGGGTTTAAGTTATTCTCTACCACGGTCAGCCCCGCCGGTGCATTTTTAAACCGTTCGGCATCGATGTCCTCAAATTTTTTATGTTTGTAGTCATAGGCGCCGCGATATCGTGCATTTACATCTCCATCACGAAGATCCGCATAGTGATCCCCCGGAAACACTGTATAAAATCTCAATTTTGTGACATCGAAACCCATATCCCAGACATCCTTCAACTCTCCATGCGTATGCATTTTGCCAATCCCAGCGGTACGGTAACCGGCGGTGCGGAATACTTCTCCCATTGTAAGAACGCCTTCTCTGATTCCCGGAAAGCGGGTAATTCCCGGATTCCGGCGGTCAGGCTGGTGTAGGATCGCCGTTGTGGTATGAGGATACGTGCCGGTTATGAACGATGCCCGGGACGGGGCGCACAGCGGAGAGTTGCAATAGGCATGATCAAACCGTACACCGTCCGCCGCCAGCTTGTCAAGAAACGGCGTCGGGGACGATCCGTCTTTCCGGCGGACCGGGGAATTATATGCACCGCATGAATCAGAACGCTGCTGATCGCATGTTATAAAGACGACGTTTGGCCGGCGGGATATCTGATCTGAAGCAACTCCGGAAATTTGGAACAAAACAGGCCCGATACTCAGGTATTGGAAAAAAGTTTTTTTGCGCGTCATCATAATAAACACCCTTTCGTTATAACTGTCTGTTTTATCGACAAACCATATATTCTGTATTCAGTAAACATATTATTTACGCTGATGCATACAGCATTTTTTGATGATGATTTGTATTTTTATGACATTTTTATTTTTGAATTTACGTTGCCCGGATACGACGGAAGAACATCTGTTTTTATACTGACCCCCTCTCATTTTTGACAAAATGAATCGCTTTGAGGGTTGAAATGAAAACTTCGACTCCTGGTTATCATCGTAAAAGCTATGTCGTGCCGCATCAGTTCGAAAATTGTATGCTATCTAAAATAATATAATTTTCAGACAATGCGCCGGACGGTATTTCAAAAATTATTTCAATTTCTCTCACTTCTGAAATCCCAGCCAGCTGTGTTACACCATCTGAATCTAAATAAGGTGATTCAAACGAAAACCAGAGTTCATGCCAGCCCGGTCCGGAGACAGGTACGATTCCGTTCATGTGACTTTGTGGCTGCGCTGTTCCTTTAAGGCGCCGCCGGACACCGTCTTTTCCCGTAAATACAAGCGAGACATTTATCGTTTCATCTACCGGTTTATACAGACTCAAACTTAATCCCGGATATTTATTAAACAATAAATTACCAACCTCAAGAACAGGCGATACAATCACCCGGTTCGTCGATAAATTCCGGATATTATAATCAATCCGGAGCGCGGCATCGCCTTCACATCTGTGATCAGTCAGTGATATTTCTGTAACTCCGGAACCGGCAGACCACGTATTGGTGAAATATGCATTTGTTTTGACATTGTACCAGTTTGTCACCGTATCGCAATGCATCCACAGGAGCGGCGCATTGTATACTGAAGCAGTTTTATCTGTCCGGAACGGCATGGCCGGCAGTCCGGCTCCATTGGCGAGGTTCGCAAAATAATTCAACGATGAAAACGCATACGTCGCGGCAACCGGAGCCTCTACACTGGGATTTGACAGTTTTACTGTATTACTGTTGATAATTACTGCATCTGCCGGATAAAATACACGGTCAGTCCCGCAAATTGAAAATCCCCGCAGTGTTTCTCCTTTCCCCTCGAGTATTTTTAATCCGCCGGATGTATGGGTAAAGGTTATTTCCAGGCCGGCTCCGTCCGGATGTATCGATGTATATACGGGTCCGGAATATTCAATATCGCCGGCGTAGTGAGTTGCATACGCGGCATTACCCAGACGGGTTCCCACCTCCTGCTTTGTTAACGGATGAATCGGCGCTTTAGACGGGAAGGTATCTGAATACCACGTCTGCGAAAGATCATAGATCGGGATCACTGTCCCCCCAGGATTTATATCAAAACATAACGCTTCATATTGCGCTTCGCGGATATATGCGGCAGCTTCAAGTACGGGCCAGTAGTGATGCGATGCGAGCAGAACGGAAAGCACCGCAGCCTCATTGGATGCAAAATCTTTTCTCCAGCTTTTTATTAATGCGGCCATCGCACCCCGGTAATAAACTCCCGCTGCTTCATTCCCTACATTATTTTCCCCCTGATACCATATAATCCCGGCAATGCATAAATTAGTTAACGGTCCAATCAAATGGTTATAGCAGGCGGTCGCCTGATTAAAATCACTGACGGCGCTTCCGCTGCCGCTCCATGTCCCCGGATATTTCTCCATCAGCGCCGGGCTTGCCTGCGTTGCATCATAAGATAACCATGCGTGAATGCTTGTCCCGCCCCTGGTCTGGCTGAGAATTGCCACCGGTACTTCATTGCCGTTCTGATTAAGCAATTCAAATAATCTCCGTGCAAATGTAATACCTACACCGGAAAGATCTGCAACTCCTGTAAAATTTTTAGCAGAACCCCACCGGGCTTCAGGAATATCATCCAGAGGGGTCTGTGAACAGGCTGTCGATCTAACCACAATACCTTTCGTACTGTTCAATCCCCTGATATATTCGTTGCCGGCGGCATCGACGGCCGATTTTATTTCCTGATTATTTTGAATGTATTTCAGTGCCAGGTTCATATTTGACTGTCCGCTCGCCAGCCAGACCTCGCCAAAAAGCACATCGCGAATCGTGATCACATCCCTGCCGTCTTCGATCTTAATTTTATATTTCGTATACGAAGCGGTCTGTTCAGACATCAACACCTGCCATTGGCCGCCGGCATCGATCAATGCTGATTTTACATCAATAACAACCGCATCGTTTTCCCGGGATAATGTCACGGTAACTGTTCGGCCGGGAGTTCCTTTCCCCCAGACTTTCACAGGCTTGTTTTGTTGAAAAACAACTCCGTCAGACAGCACATTCGGAACTTCTAATTCCGAATGCGCAACGCTGATTGCCATGAATAACAATAAATGAATAATAAAATGCATCTGTGTATTTCTTTTCAATTTTCCCGGCGGTTATTTCCAACGTTTAAATGTCCGGACCTTACCCTGTTACTGCCGGTTTCAAATCTGCACCTTTGCAGAAACACCTTCAATTATCTGTTAATACATGGATATTTGTATACGCAAAAACTACGGTTCTGCGCTGCAGTCTTTGATTTCAACCTGCTGGCACAAAAGCCCATCATCTTTATTTATTGAGACGCAAGCTGCGATATCCAAAAATCCCGACGGCACTGATGAGAAAAAGATTTAGTGTGGCCGGCTCAGGAATTACAACCACGATTCCGCCCAGCCCCCAGTCGTTAGTTCCTAATGATTCCACCGTAATTTTTTTCCCGGCAGCAATCGTAACAGGGGTATCGAATGTATAAACACGGTCTTGTTGTGTGCCGGTCCAGGATGCCACCGGCGTAGACTGTGCGTAAATTTCATATGTACTGCCATCTTCGACCGTTATTTTCGCAATATCCTGAAGATAATTAAATCCTGTAAACAGCAACTGCTGGAGCGTAACATCTTTATTGAATTCAAACGTCCAGGTCGTTTGCGCCGCCGTATTAAACACCGCATCATTATAAACTGATCCGGCAGCATTAATTCCCAGTGCACGGCCGGACACGACAGTGTTTGTTCTTGCCGGATCCGTTGATGTAATACTCACAGAGGTTAACACGAGTCCGCTGCTGATTTCCGTAAGCGTTGCGCCGGCGGGTTTATCTTTTAAACTGCCGGTCTTGGTTGCCGGATTTCCTGCATTATCTGTGCCGAACCATGCCACAATCTTATCGGCGCCGACCTCTGCCTGATATGCTGCTTCCGCTGCATCATCTTTGTTCCCGCCGAATTGAATAATAATATCGCCGAATGCACCGCACGCAATGATCATGCTCACTATAGCTAATATACACCTTTTCATTCTGTACTCCTTTCTTCTTACAATCCAATCACCCGCTTCTAAAAGCGTGATACAGTTTTTATGGCCTATGAAATTAAAATTAACCATCACATTTTCGGACAAGAATGATGCTTTTTCGGATGTGGAGGCTTACAGGGTCTCAACAATAATTCCTCCCAATCCCCAATCATTTTTTCCCAGTGATTTTATTTTTATCTTTGTCCCTGCAGAGACTGTAACCGGTGTGGTTAATGTATAAACTCTGTCTGTTTGCGTTCCGGTCCAGGCCGCTAAAGGGGTTTTATTACCGGTAACAGTAAATATGCTCCCGTTTTCAACGGAAATTTCTGCGATATCCTGAGGATAATTAAATCCTGTAAAAAGAATTTTTTGAAGGGTGATATCTTTATTAAATGAAATGATCCATTCTGTTGCATCTTCTGTATTAAACATCGCTGCGGCCCCGGTCGAGCCGGCGGAGTTGACTCCCAGGGCGCGTCCATAAGTAACCGTTTTTATTCTTGCCGGATCCGTTGATAAAACTGCGATTGATGTTAAGGAAAGTCCGTTTTTAACGGATGTAAGCAGTGCGCCCGCTCCTGCATCTTTCAAGCTGCCCGTTTGCCTTGCCGATGTCCCCGCGCTGCTGCCGCCAAACCATGCCACAATTTCATCAGCGTCGACCTGACTTTTGTATTTTTCATTCAAAATATCATTCTTATTTCCGCCGAACTGTATGACTGCTCCTCCGTATGCACTCCACGTGCTGAATATTATTAACATTGCAACCAGCTTCAACGTAATCATACGGCCCGCCTTTCTGTTTTTATAATACACATTCGATTCTATTATTCAGAAATTCACAGATAGATCGTATCAAACGGTTTATTCTGAAACCGTGATGTCTTTAAATTCACATTGCATACCCACTCCCGCACAGAATCCTGATCTTCCGCTCCGCAACATATCCTGATCCTGATATACGAACACCGGCTTTTCATTACAACTGACAGCAATCTGTTTTCCGCGGACTTCGACACGGATCCGGTTCCATTCCGCAGGATTCCCGCCGGGCTCCGGATGTTCGTATAATAATTCCGCCGGCTTCCAGAATCCTGCTGTTTTCTCTAATGCCAGACGGCCGTTTGCCTTTAATGTTAAGCGGTAATAATGGTCATAATCTGTATAGTTGAAAATTATTGATCCGCGTTCCCATGCTTTTTGCCCGTTTTTTACCGTGCGTATCATCGCATCAAAAAAATGGTCTCCATCCATCGACTGCTGAGTAAGAATAAAAGAACTTCCGGAACATATGCCGATTCCATCGGCTGCATTCAAGGGATAACCGGTCCATATCCAGTCGATCTCTTCAAAAGTTCCGCCGTTCCATGGTACGTATTTCTTTGTTTGTATTTCTCCCGGAGCCGCCTGAATATCCACACGCCCGCTGGCAGGCAGTACGCGCGGATACTCCGCCGTCAAAACCGGGGTTATTCCGTAGCGCTGTTTTCCAAATTTATCTGTGAATGCCCGCGTCAGCGGAACATCCGCCATCACCCAGTATGAATAGTGCGCGCCGGCGTGAACGGAAGAATCCGTATACGTCAGCTGCCGTATATTTTTCCCTACCGGTACTGCGTCTGATACATCCGGCGAATCAGACCGGAAGAGCGTATAAACCGCGCCTTCTCCTGCCGGCTGCCAGCTCAGTGTAATATGTTTGTCGCCGGCGGCGGCCTGGATTTCCAGTTGCGGATAACTGTCCAGTTCCCAGCTTTCAAGCGTTATAAACTTCAGCCGTCGGCGCGTTTCATTGTATGCAGAGTCTACCGCCAGATTCTCCATCTCCTGCGGATCCTTTACTCTGTCGAACAGCTGATCAATGCATCCGTGTGTATAAACGTATTTGTATTGATCCGTAATACACATCCGTACGGGAGCATATCGATCCCGCCATCCCATGTATCCTGTTTCATAGAATTCTGAAAACACCGGCTGAGACGTGCCATCGCCTTTTATAACAGATAACAAAGAGACCCCTTCTAAAAGAGATGGCGGAGTGAATCCGCACAGTTCGGCAAACGTCGGAAAAATATCAATTAATCCGACAGGGACGGAGCACTGGCTCCCTTGTTTAAATGCCTGTGAATATTTTACAATCAACGGAACTCTGACGGACTCTTCATACATATTATGTTTGCCGCGTATACCGTGATCAAACAGCATTTCACCGTGATCGCTGGTAAAAACAAAGATTGTGTTTTCGTCAATGTCCAGTTCTGCGCACAGATCCGTAATACGTCCCACTTGTTCATCCAGACTGGCAACGCAGGCGTAATATGCAGCCATTGCATTTTTTATTTTATCATCCGCCATGCCGTTATGAATCCACTCCAGATGTGTCGGCAGCATGCCTTTCTCCCGCCACTCTTTCCGTGTTTCCGGCAAGGGCATTTTTTCCGGATCGAACAGATCCAGAAACCGCTGGAATGTATCCCAGCGCGGGTGCGGTTTTTCCAATCCGATGTGAATGAAAAAAGGGACGTTCTGCTGTACACTTTCCTCGATAAATTTAAGCGATTCCGTTGTTACCATGTAATCAAACATTTCTTCTTCGCGCTCAACCAGTGTTTCAAGGAAGTAAGGATTCAGATCATTTTGCACAACAGTAAGATCTTCAGGAGCATTCTTAAACCGTTCAGGATCTACGTCTTTAAGCGTTTTGTCTTTATAGTTGTAAATTCCCCGATACCGTGCATTTACATCTCCATCACGAAGATCCGCATAGTGATGTCCAGGGAACTCCGTATAAAATCTCAATTTTGTGACATCAAACCCCATATCCCAGACATCTTTCAGCTCTCCATGCACATGCATTTTACCGATCGCGGCGGTACGGTAACCGGAATTGCGGAATACTTCGCCCATGGTAAGAATACCTGCTCTGATTCCCGGGAAGCGGGTAACCCCAGGATTCCGGCGGTCAGGCTGGTGGTTGATTGCCGTCGTAGTATGAGGATACATTCCGGTCATGAACGATGCCCGGGACGGAGCGCACAGCGGAGAGTTGCAATAGGCATAATCAAATCGCACACCGCCTGCTGCCAGCTTGTCGATAAACGGCGTCGGAGATGATCCGTCTTTCCGGCGAACCGGCGAATTATATGCACCGCATGAATCAGAACGCTGCTGATCGGATGTTATAAAGACGACGTTCGGCCGGCAAGATATCTGTTCTGAAGCCAATCCGGACACCTGAAACAGAACGGAACCGGCGCTGAGATACTGGAAAAAAGTTTTTGTGCGCGTCATCATAATGAACACCCTTTCATCATCACTGCCTGTTTCATCAACAGACGATCGTATGTATCCAGTAAACAGATTGCCTGCACTGCTGCATATAGCATTTTTTGATGATAATTTGTGTTTTTATGATATATCCCGGTGTTGAGCCCGCACCTTGGATACCGGCACAGAATCTTCTCCGTTAACCTTTGTATAAAAACTTTCCAGGAGACTTCATCCAGCCGTCCCTGATACGCTGCTGTAATATGTCTTTGTGAGGAATCGCACTGACTGCATCCAGCGACTCCACGCAGGCTGACCCGGTCGCGGCGGCCATTTGAAGTGCGTCTTCTGCACTGAATCCGTTTACATAAGCGGAAAGAAAGCCGGCGATGGCACAATCGCCGGCACCGGTTGTTCCGCCCTTTTTAACCTTGAATGCCGGCGTGAAAAACGACTGTTTATTCCATGAGCGGTCTTTGCCCGGCACCTGTTCCGCTGTGCGTAAATACAACCCGTGTGCCCCGAGTTTGATTACGACAACCGGGACACCGGCATCGATCAGTTTCTGTGCGATCCGTTCAATCACCGCAGCATTCACCTGTTCAATCAGTTCCTCTCGCGCGCTTGAGGTCAGGTGAAAATATAAATCCCGGTCGGTCATAAACAGGATTTCATCAAGACTGGGCAGGAAAATATCCGTGAGCGGCAATACGTTGTTCAGAAAAGCCGGCCAGTCAATTTTTCCGGCATCCGATGCGGGATCAACAAATGTCATATCTAACGACGTTGTAATTCCCCGGCGTTTCATCCGGGTGAATATCGTTTTTAATTCCGCGCCGTTCCGCTCAAAAATACATTTCATCAGCGGCGGATATCCGAAATGAAACAGCGAACAGCCGCTGATTGTTTCTTCATCAAGATCACGGCTGGAAAAAGAGTGATTGGCTCCCGGCGAATGCAGGAAAATCCGGTCAATGCCCGGAGGGTTGATTACAATTGAATATGAGGTATGTTCCCCGGGAGAAATAATTAAATTATCAGCAATGCCGGCGCCCTGACGATTTAACAGCCGGCGGACGGTGTGGCCGAATTCATCATTTCCGACTTTTGCGATCAGTACAACATCTTCGCCTAAGCGGTGCAGCGCCTGGCCGGTATTGGACACCGCTCCGCCGGTTGCCGCCACCGCCTGGCCGACTTCAACCAGAGTTCCCGGGACCAGCAAAGTCTTCGGGTTGTATTTGCCGGGAAAAAATTCCGGAATAATATCTAAACAGATATGTCCCGCCACTGCAATTTTCGCCATTGTTCTTTTCCTTCGAAAAACCAAGTCCACAGTGCAGGTTCTATGCATTTTCGCAACCGGCAGACGCGAATATTTTTTCCCAGATTGCGAATCAGGGACGAATGCTGAACTGCTTGCGGTAAGCCAGCGGACTGACGCCGATCGCCTGTTTGAAAGCACGGGAAAAATATTTTACCTCTTCATAATTCAGCGCCTCGGAAATCTGCGCCACCGACAGGCTGCTTTCCAGCAGCAGCAGGCAGGCGTGATTCATGCGAATCAATAACACCTCTTCATAAACCGAGCGATTGATTGCCTTCCTGAACCGTATCTCCAGCACCCGCCGGGAAACGCCGGCATTACGGGAAATTTCAGCGACAGAAACCCCTTTCCGATAATGCTCCCGGATATAATTTAGGGCGGTCACGACGACCGGATCCTCAACAGCAATCATGTCTGTAGATTTCCGTGTAATCACCCGGGACACCGGAATTGAGATAACCGGCCTGCCGGTTTTTTTACCGCGCATTATCCGGTGCAGCGTTTCCGCTGCATCATAACCGCTTTTTTCCGTATCCAGTAAAATGCTTGATAGCGGCGGAAAGGCAAACTCGCAGGTTAATTCGTCATTATCAACACCCAGCAGTGCAACCTCCTCCGGAACGCGCCGGCCAGCCAGACGACAGGCTGTCGCAACCTGCCGGCACCGGTCATCAGTACAGGCAAAAACCGCGCACGGTTTCGGAAGAGTCTTTATCCAATGCGCAATCAGCTCCGGCTCACCGTCGCGCGAATGCGGAGCATCCTGCAGCGGCGGAACGTATAGGCTGACCTGAAATCCTTTCAGGGACAGTGCCTCAGCAAAAAACCTCCCGCGATCCACTGACCACCACATATCGTCGAACCCGCAGAACCCGAAATGTCGGAATCCTTTATCCAGCAGATAGCGCGCCGCCAGCTGGCTGATCTCCCGGTCGTCGCCCAGAATATTCGGCACACCGGCAGCCGGCCCGTTCCGGTGTCCGCTGTAAATTACCGGCACACCAAGTTTTAACAGCGATTTATCCAGCGCGCCCTGTTCACGCATTATAATTCCGTCCGGTCGCCATTTTTTTATGCGCTGCAGGCGCTCGGCATCCGACAGCTTTTCATAGAACGGCTCTTCGCGATAAAACATCCACGGACCGAAATTGCGCGAATACTGCGCGATACCGCGCAACAATCCGCGCCCTACTTCCCGCTCTTCTTCAATTAATAATACCACCCGGTACGGTTTCATCTGCGGCAGTAAAACAGAAAAATTTATTTTTCGCAATATGGGAAAAAATCAGCGTATCAACAGGTTCTCATTAACCGTGCAATCGCTAATGTAATGCCGGAAATCAACCAAAGGATTGCATATGAATAAAAAAGCTGTTGTTGCCGGACATATTTGCCTGGATATTATTCCGGACCTGAGTGACATGCATCTGAAGCGTCCGGGCGACTTTTATACGCCCGGAGCATTGAAAACGGCCAGGCCGGCCAAAATCAGTACCGGCGGCCCGGTAAGCAATACCGGATTGAATCTGATTAAGCTGGGAATCGATACGGCGCTGATGGGAAAAACCGGTGACGACGCATTCGGTGATATGGCGCAGTTCCTGCTGAAAAAAGAGTGGCATATTGAAAATACGCTGATCGTCGATCCGTCCGCCTCGACCAGCTACACCGTGGTGATTAATCCGAAAGGCTTCGACCGGATGTTTATTCACGATTCCGGCGCAAATGACACCTTCAAAGCAGACGACATTAATTATGACCTCGTTGCGCAGTGCGATCTGTTTCATTTCGGCTATCCGCCGCTTATGAAACAGATGACGGCAAACAACGGCAAAGAACTGGTGGAAATATTCCGGCGTGTGCATGAACTCGGCGTGACAACGTCGCTGGACATGAGTCTGCCGGATTCGCAAAAAGATACAACGAATTGGCCTGAAATTTTTAAACAGCTCTGTCCGCATCTCGATTTATATCTCGGTAGCGCCGAAGAAACGCTGTTTATGCTGCACCGCGACCGGTATATGGAATTCCGACGCTCATGCGACGGCGACCTGCTGCACTTGTTCACCGGCGATATGATGCACGAACTGTCCGGTGAACTGCTGGATATGGGCGTACGCGTGGCGGTGATTAAAAGCGGCTATCGCGGTTATTATGTCCGTACGCCGGAAAAATCTGTCCTGGAAACCATCGGCAGAGCCAAACCCGGCAATCTCGATGAATTTGCGAGCCATGAATTCTGGCATCCGGCGTTTTTCTGTCCTGTTCCGCCGAATGCCACCGGCTCCGGCGATGCATCCATTGCCGGTTTTCTTTCCGCGTACCTGCGCGGACTTTCTCTGCTGGATTGCGTGATCACCGCAACCTGCACCGGCAGCGCCAGCGTGGAAAAACCGGATGCGTTAAGCGGCGTGCCGAACTGGAACGGTGTACAGGAGCGCATCAAAACGATTCCGCGCGATCCGTTGACAGTGGAAGGCGCCGGCTGGAGTGTTGATGCACAGCATCCGTTTCTGTGGACCGGTCCGTCAGACAAATCAAAACTGTGAGGTGTGTTATGAGCGTTGAAGTTAAAATCCTGAATGAAACAGATAAAACCAAAACGGCGGAATTATACGCTGAGTTATACAAACAGGCACTGCCCGGCACCGGCGGAATTGATCCGGCGCGCATTGAAATTGCCACATTCAACTGCTCGGAAACATTGGCTGAATTTCAAACAGTTGGACTCGGACTTGAAACCGTCGTCATTTTCCGCGATGAATCGGGTAGCGGACACACCGGAAAAGTTCTGCTGAATCTGCCGGGGCAGCTGCTGCTGGAACACGGACACGTCGACACATTCGTTCTGAAAAAAGGCGTCGCTGTAGCCTCCGGGTTTGTAAAACTCTCAGAACTGATCAACAGCTTCGAAGGCATTGTGAAATATAACAGCGATGCATCCATCGCCCGCGATGCAAACGGCAATCTGGACTATCTGTACCGCGATTCGGATTATGAAATCGTGCAGGCGCAAAACGGAATGGACACCTATCCAATCGTCGCAGATATTGTTGAAACGTTCGCCGGCAAATCGGAAACCTTCAAAGCGATTTACGGTGACGGCATTCTGTTTGCCGATACCGCACAGGTGGTTTATGCGCCGGACGGTGTGAATCCGGAAATTATTCCGGAAGAACTTCTGCCGCTGGCCGAGCGCGTCAGACAAGAACAGAAAATTACAACAACGCGCATGATTTATATGACGAAAGGGATGAACGTGCTGCTGCCGAAAAACACAAAACATGCATTCCTCGGCGGAAAAAACGGCTGTGTTTATCTTGAGTTTTCCACTCCGTCGATGGACGAAGCCGACCGCTTCACAGACCCGCGGGTTATCCGATGAACCGCACCTATCTTGGATTCGGATTCGGCGCAATTCAATCCGGTCTGTTTTTATATGAAGCATTCCGGAGCGGAAATTTTGCGCGACTGGTTGTTGCAGAAGTTGTGCCGGAAGTTGTCGACGATGTTCGCACTGCCGGCGGATACTGGCTGAATATCGCCACCCCGCACGGAATTGAAAAACAGTTCATTTCCGGCGTTGAAATTTATAATCCGGCAGTTCCCGCCGATGCCGGGAAACTGATTCAGGCGGCGGCGGAAGCGCATGAAATCGGCACCGCCCTGCCCAGCGTAGATTTTTTCAGCCGCGGCACCCCGTCCATCGCCGGAATTCTGCGTGCCGGATTTGAGCTTAAACTGCAGGATAAAACTCTGCCGGACGCTGTGGTTTACACCGCCGAAAATAATAACCACGCCGCCGGAATTCTTGAACAGCAGATCGGGCTTTCGCTTAAAAACCGCGTTCAGTTGTTAAATACCGTCGTCGGAAAAATGAGCGGTGTGGTTACCGCTGCGGAACAGATTCAGAACGGCGGGCTGATGCGCGTCACGCCGTCCGCTGCACGCGCGTTTCTGGTTGAAGAATTCAACCGGATTCTGATTACAAAAATCACCCTGCCGGAATTCCGGCGCGGCATCACGGTGTTTGAAGAGAAGGCTGACCTGCTGCCGTTTGAGGAGGCAAAACTGTACGGACATAACGCAGTGCATTTCTGGATTGGACTGCATATGCGCCGCGCCGGCGCACAGTTTATGCATGACATTTCCGGTAACGAGAAAATTTTTATCTCGGCGCGCCGCGCATTTATTGAAGAATCCGGTGCGGCGCTGTGCAGAAAATATTCTGATACGGACGCACTGTTTACACCCGCCGGTTTTGCTGCTTATGCCGATGATCTTCTTATCAGGATGGTCAATCCGTTTTTAACCGATCGCGTTGACCGTGTCTGCCGCGATATGGAGCGCAAATTGGGCTGGAATGACCGCGTGATCGGAACGATACGGCTTGTGTTAAATCAGGGGATTTCACCGGTGTTATTTGCAGAGGGCGCAGCGCTGGCCGCGGTTGAATTTTTCGGAAAAGACGCGGGAAGAATCCGCGCCGGATTCGAAACCTTGTGGGGAGTCTGGAACGTTGAGACCGAAACGGTTTGGAACGAAATTCTTTTCCCGCTGAAAAAATTGCCGAAATAACCTCATAATATAAACACTGAAACGGGACTGTCCGGTTTTTGCTTATTATCTTTCGCCAGGCGTCCAATTGTATTATTTCCAATTCCGTTATAGTGTCAGCAATCATTTTTGAAAGCAGTGCGTAAAAATTTATAGTCGGCTTCTGGTAGTTTTACGCTGGATTCCGTAAGGTCTATGACACCGGAAAGGATGAACAGGAATTGGCAGAGGGAGTATCTCCGACCGCGCTCGACTGGATTTTGCCCAGCGTGACAAAGAGGACAACAGGGATCTGCACATATCAATTACTGATCTCATACGTCATTCCGCATCCTGACGGATTTCGGCAATCTGTTTAAAAATGATCCGTTATCTGAATGACTGACTCCGAAGCTAATTGAGAAACACCGGAAGCTGCCCGGTCCTCATACGATCCAGGATATCAGCATGTACGACAACGTAACGGATCTACAGTATCCCCGCCAGCCGTAACGTTTGCGATATGGAGGGGAGATGCGCAAAATGACCGGCGGTTACAACTACGGTATCCGCTATGCCGATGAACATGCCGGGAAAATTCTTGCGGCGCTTGAAGAGCAGGGAGTTGTGGAAAATAAGCCCTGCACGGATTCCGGCTGTTTGCGGTGAAAAATGATCAATGATCGCAGACGTTTTCGCCGGGGATCAGTGTTCCGCTTAAATAGCCGGCAGCCAGTGCTTCCGGCCCGGCGGAGGGCGCGCCGACTACGACGGTGATGTTCTGCTCTTTAAACAGCTCCTGCGCGCGCTGTCCCATGCCGCCGGCGATGATGACACTGACCTTCTGTTCACCGAGCCAGCGGGGCAGAACTCCCGGCTCATGCGGCGGCGGAGTGAGGTATTCCCGCGCAAGGACCGCTTTGTTTTTTTCATCCACAGTCAAAATTGTAAACACTTCGCAATGCCCGAAGTGCATACACAGTTTCCCGTTTGCGGTTGGAATGGCAATTTTCATAGTTATTTCTCCTTTGGATTATGCAAAGAACCGTCCGGATTCTTCGCGGGTTTTACTCCGGTCAGCACAATAAAACCGCCGCGGTCGCAACCTTGCATCACCGGATCGGGAGCAGTCAGATTTTCCGGCAGATCAAACAGAGTTTGAACGCAGGCAAAGGAACTAAAGCCGGCTGTTTTCATCATGCGCTTTACGTCGTCGACGGTAAAAAAACGCGCGTGCTGATAGAAGCGGCTCGTTTGACGCCGCGCTTCATAATGCCGCCCGAGAAAACTGTCGCGATTGATCAGCCCGGCGATCAACCGTCCGCCGGGACGCAGTATCCGCGCTGCTTCGCGACAGGCCTGTGCCGGGTCGGATACAAAACACAGTGTTGTATTCATCAGCACAAAATCAAAGATGTTATCCTGATACGGAAGATTTTCGGCGACTCCGTTCGTCAGCTTTACGCCACGCCGGGCCGCCAGCTCCCGCATGGCTGCCGCCGGCTCAATACCGTCGACTATACCGAGTGGAGCAGTGAAGCGCCCGGTTCCCGCACCGATATCTACTCCGCGTCTACATGGTGCGAACATCTTAAGTGCGGCACGAATCGCCGCCAGTTCTGATTGATACGCTGCGTCATACTGCTCGAACCAGCGGTCGTATGCTTCCGCATCTGTTTCAAACGGATTCATCTCAATGGGTGTATTCAAGAATTTTTAGATCCGGGCCGACGGCTTTTATGACGGCGTTGCGCATGCCGGTATAGTGCGGACAGGGATAGCCGATGGGGTTGCCTTTCGAAATGCAGGAGGCGAAAACGATGATTTCTGCGCCGCGGTCAACCAACATTTTTGAGCGAGCAACAGCCCGCTTACCGGGACAGCCGCCACAGGAAACAAAGCCCATAATTTCAACCGGTCCAATCTCCTCAAACGCGAGCCGGCCTTCTTTAGCAACTTTGAAGTCAGTTGTTCCCGGACAAATATCTTCGGTTTGCTGACACCGGATAATACCTGCTTTTTTCATAAAGATACCTCGCTCAATGAATATTGAATCTGTTCCGCCGTTTCCTGCAAGAACCTATGCGGTGATGAAGCATTTGTTCCATTTATTGCAGCTGACTGCATAGTCCTTTCCACAGTTCCTGAATTGCCTGAGATGCGGGCCCGTTTCCGTGCTCTACAACGCACTGCGCATTGATTTGCGCTTTGGTTACATCGCTGTCATACGGAATGCGCGGCAGAACGGCCGCGCCAGACTCTGTTGCAGCTTTTTCAATTTGGCCGGTCATTTCCGGATTAATATCCCATTTGTTGACACAGATGAAAACACGGATTTTAAAATGGTGCGCCAGTTCGATCACGCGCAGCAAATCATGCTGTCCGGACAGTGTCGCTTCAGTGACTGCCAGTACTGCGTCTGCACCGGTAATCGATGCAATCACCGGACAGCCGGTACCTGGCGGTCCATCCGTTAAAATCCAATCTGCCTGAACCATCGTTGCAAACTGTCTGGCCCGCTGCCGGACGGTACTGACCAGTTTACCGGAATTCTCCGCACCGATGCCCAGACGGGCATGCACCATCATTCCGAAGCGGGTTTTCGAAAAAAACCACTCGCCGCAGAGCCGGTCATGAAAGTCAATCGCCTTGACCGGACAGAACTGCACGCATACGCCGCAGCCTTCGCATGAGACCGGATCGATTTGAAATTTCTCTCCAGACAGTCTTACGGCCTCAAACCGGCAGAGTTCCTCGCACAATCCGCACCCTGTACAGTCTGCTTCGCGGATAACCGCTTCGCGACCGCTGTAAAACTCATGTCTTTCATGGATTTCCGGATTTAGGATCAGATGCAGATCAGCGGCATCGACATCACAGTCGGCAAAAACCGCGTTGCCGGCCAGCGCGGCAAATGATGCTGTAATGCTGGTTTTACCGGTTCCGCCTTTGCCGCTGATGATAACGAGTTCTTTCACCGCAGGATCTCCAACAAATTGTTCAGGGGCTGTTTTAGTTCCGGCATAGCCGTTAACATACTTTTACCGCGCGAATAGAGTTCGGCAATTTTACGCAACTCCGGAATTTTCAGCAGCAGGCGGATGTTCTGTTCCCGGCAATACCGCACGACGCGATCATCGCCCGCATCCGCACGGTTAATCACCACACCGAACGGAAGATTCAGCAGCCGTACAGTTTCAACCGCCAGCGTCAAATCATGCAATCCGAATGGGGTCGGTTCGGTGACAAGAATTACAAAATCCGCTCCGGTGATCGATGTAACCATTGGACATGAAGTCCCCGGCGGACAGTCGATTAAAACCAGCGGAGCGGAAGCAGCTTCTTTTTTTACCGCGCGAATAACCGGCGGCGCCATGGCACATCCGATATTCAGCCGGCCTTCAATGAGCTGAATGGTTCCGCTTTGCCCTTTGCGAATAGTTCCAATGGAACGGGGCTGTTCAGTAATTGCATGTTCCGGACAAATGCGGGCACAGCCGCCGCAACTGTGGCACAGTTCCGAAAACACCAGAACAGACCTTCCGGCGACAGCCAGCGCATTGAACTCGCAGAGTTCCGCGCACTTCCCGCAACCGGTGCAGCGCGAGGCATCAACCTCAGGAATCGGGACAAAGACGGATTTCTCCATCTGATTTTCTAATGTCAGGAAAAGTGATGCATTGGGTTCTTCGACATCGCAGTCCAGCAAAGTAACCGGCCGGTCAAATGACTGCGCCAGCGCAACGGCCAGCGTGGTTTTCCCGGTACCGCCTTTTCCTGATGCAATTGCAATCTGCACGCGGGAACCTTCTGCGGAGCGATCACTCATAATTCCGTTTTCCGCGCCGTCCAGCCTCTTGTTCGTTAACTTCATCGTGCCAGCCGTTGCGGTCGGTCTGAATACAGTCAAAGCGTGTCACATACGGTTTGATATCAAGCAGCGGTGTGCCGTTGAGCACGTCAATGCCCTGCACATGCAGTATATTGTCTTCCCGGCGGATCAGCCGGACAATGCTCATGCCGATACCGTTCGGTCGGCAGGGCGCCCGTGTTGCAAAAATACCGCGTTCTGTATCCTGCAGAAACGGTTTTACTCTGAGCCGCACCGGTCCGGCCCGGTGAAGATGATACAACAGGTAGAGGTGTGAAAATCCTTCCAGATCGGCAAGGCCGCCGGCGTATGTATCGAATACTTCAACGGCTCCTTTACAACGCTGTGCATAAACCGGCTGGATCGGCGTGTTTTCAGGAACGGTATGCTCGCTGTGAATCACGCCAATCGAATGATATATAACGGCGCTCACAGCCAGTGTCCTTCTGCGTTTGCCTCCTGTGCGACCGTTAGTTTTCCCTGCGTAAACAGATCAAGCGCCTCCTGCGCAGTCGCGGCCGTCATCAGATAAGCTTTTATTTTCGACGCCGTCAGAACGCGAAACGCTTTCGGACCGAAATGACCGCTGATCACAGCCCCGACCCCGCTTGATGCAATGTTCTGTGCCGCCTGAATTCCCGCACCCTGAGGTGCATTCAGATTTTGCTGGTTGGGTTCATACGTTATTTTGCCGGTTTCAGTGTCAACCACCAGAAAACCGGCCGCCCGGCCAAAGCGGGGATCGAGCGGCGCGGAAAGATCACGGCCTGAGGACGCAATTGCCACTTTCATGCGTTTTCCTCAAGCGCGCTGATCTGCTGCTGAATACGGTTCATCTGTGCTTTCAGCGAAACAATCTGATCTGCGTTATTCATCGGTTGAACCAGTGTTTGCGGAGTGGTTCGCCATCCGGCAAACCACCGGCTGCAGAATCCGCGTCCCATTCCACGGCCGAAACCGCCGCCCGTTACAAAGCCGGGCTGATTCAATTCGGCACAGTATCCCATGCCGCGTCCACTCATCGGGCCTGCGCCCGCCGGACCTGTTCTATCTCCTCTTGGCATTGTCTGCCTCCTTTCTTTTAAATTTACTGTCTACCGCATCTATGGCGGCCCCGGCACCCGCAACCTCTGCCTCTTGGTGATTTGTCCGGAACGGCCGGCATGATTACTTGCGCACTTTCGACACGAATGGCTTTCCCGAACGTCAGCGCTTCCGCTGTTTTTTTGTGTGCCCGGGCGATGATCAACCCGAAAGTCTGGCGCGAAATACCCATCTGCTCCGCAGCCTGTTCCTGATAAAGCCCTTCATAATCGGCCAGCCGGATAGCCTCGAGCTCATCAGCAGCCAGTTCCACCGTTTCAAGGATTCGTATCGGCGCGCCTTGCGGCTTGAAATACGTTACGGGTGCGCGATGACAGATTCGCCGTTTTTTGTGCGGTCTTGGCATGTGCAAATAAATAGCATATGCTAAAAACTAAAAGCAACCGCTTTTTTATTTTTATAAAATTTTTATGGAAATTGAACATCGGGCTTTTTGGCGATATAGATATTTACTCCCGGGATGTCAGAACGGACTGACTTTACAGCGATCCGATTTAAAGGTCTGCATAACTGCTTCATTCGACGTATTGACCGGAACCATCGTTTTCGGCAGGGAGTAGTTGCCGCCATTGCATTTGCGGCAAAACCGCGGGCTTTGCGCGATTTTAACTGCCGGATGGTGCGCTCCGAACATCTAAGTGACTCTGCGATATAAGGTGCTGTGGCTCCGCCGCGCAGCAGCACTTCAATCTAAATGCGCTCTTCCTGACTCAAATGTTTTCTTTTTATGAATGATGTGTGCTACGCTTCATGTGTTTTCCATGCAATGCGCCTTTCCTTTGTTTTAACTGTATGAAGAAAGGTTCATTCTGGCATGGAATTTCTACGCCTCCAACCGGACACTTGCGTTTATAATCTACCCCGTCCGCTGCGCTGGCAACCCCCTCTTTTAAACCCGTAATCTCCTGAGTATGCTTTAACTTGCCGGTTGTCGTCTATTTCCCTTTCGGTGGTAATGCATTGAAAGAAAACGACAACTGGCTCTTTTTTTCAACCCTTAAGACGCTTTTCCACGATGAACCACTTTTTTCATCCTCTCTCTTTCTTTTTCCCGCCGGTGAGGAGGCTGATGATGACACCGGCAATAATTCCGCTGATCAGCGAGCACGGCAGGATCCACAGAAAGCTCAGTCCGAAGATGCTGAAAAAGGCGATGGCCACCGCCGCCGCTACACTGACGGCTGCACCGATCCAGGTGCCGATCGCGTTGGCAAACGGAACGAAGATGGCCATGAAAAATAATAAAAACAGCGGCGCCACCATCAGGTTGGCAATCTTGTTGATCACTTCGGTGAAGTTTCCCGGCACACGATTCATCAGCAGACTCATCAGCACGACAAGAACGCCGATGCTGAGGGATACGAGCCGCGCACGGTGAACATGCTTTTTCTCCGCCAGTTTTTTCCGGCTGAACCGATCAAGAAAGTCCACTGTGACTACGGCGCAGGTAGAGTTGAGTCCGGCGGACAGACTGGAAAGAGCTGCGGCCATTAAGCCCGCAACGATCAGGCCGCTAATGCCCGGCGGCAGACCGCTGACGATGAAGTGCGGGAAGATCCGGTCGGCATCCACACGGATGTTCATGCCGTCCGCCAGTTTATGCGGACACGCCTGAAAATAACCGTAGAGCGCAAAGCCAAGAATACCGAGCAGGATAATGACCAGTGCGGCGGCGATGATGTTGACGTTAAATGCGGAACGGGCGGCTTTGAGATCTTTGGTTGCAAGGTAGCGCTGCACGGCAACCTGATCAGAACCGGCGGTGCAGATGTACCAGAAAAACATCATCATGCCGGCGCCGGCAAAGGTGACGCGGGCTTTAGTGTCGAACCAGATGACCGGCGGATCCCAGGTCGGCGCCCACTGCGCCGGAAACCAGCTGAAGCCTTTGAGCTGAACGGTAATAAAGACGATGGAAATAATGGCGCCGAAGTAGAGAATAAAACTTTGAATCACATCGGCCAGCACCGCGGCTTTCATGCCGCCGGAGGAGGTGTAGGCCATGGTGATTACACCTAAGAGCAGGCAGAGCCACGGCAGGTGCTGCGGCCCTGCTCCGAGAATCGGACCGAGAATGGCTTTGGCGGTAATGAAGATAATCATCGCCATCCACGCCAGGCGGGACAGCAGAAAAAATGCACTGCCGAGCATGCGCACGCTTAATCCAAGATTCATTTCAAGAATTTCATTGGCGCTGGTAACGCGCAGTTTCATAAAGGTGGGAATTAAAAACCAGCCGACCACCCAGATGATCAAGGGAATCGCGGTGAGCTGCGCAAGAATCATCGGGCCGTGTTTTACAATCTCGCCGGGCACGGACATATAGGATGCGGTGCTCAGCAGTGCGGCGAAGAGAGACAGCCCCACCATCCACGCTTTCATGTTGCGTCCGCCGAGCAGATAATCATCGGCGGTCTGAGCTTTGCGGGCGTAATAGGCGCCGATTAAAATCAGCGAGAGAAAATATCCGCCCAGCACCAGCCAGTCGATGAAACCCAGCCGTCCGGTGTGCTGGCGCTCCAGCCGCAGCAGCGATTCGGCCGCAGCAATGCGCACGTCTGCTGAGGAATCGGTCAATAGCGGAATGTAATATGCACGATCAGATGAAACCAGCGGTTCAGTTAACGGTGTTAATTGTTCCATTTTATCCGCGTATTCTTCCAGCCCGTCGATATATCCGAGCTGAAGCAGTGCGGTGGCGGCTTTCATTCGAATTTGTTCGTCGGTGTTAGATAATTCGTGCCGCAGCGTTTCAACCGCCAGCGGGCGCAGTTCCTCAAAAGACGTTGCGAATGCTGAAGTTAAAAATGCAGACCAGACTAAAATTATTTTTAACATAAATACTCCTCCTTATTTTTCTACCGGCGTGATACACCATGAACTCAAACTGCGCCGGCGCGGGCCGTTTTCGCCGGAGATCAAATAAATGTTTCCGTTATATTTAATTGCCGGAGTTACAATCTGATTATCCTGCGCCGGTGTGATTTCGTTCCATGCATCGGCAATGGCACCATAAATCCACGCGCGCGGCGAAAATCCTGAATTTCCGCTACCGGCGGGCCGTGTCGCAGTCGCTTTGTCGATACCGGTGAGAATTAAAAGTTTTTCACCGTCGATCGCCGCGCCGGTGCCGGCATACACGGCCTGAGGAATATCTGCGCACCGGCGCCATTCACTGCCATCGGGATTAAATTCGTACACATCCTGCAGGATATCGCTGCCCGGAACTGCGGCATCAATCGCACCGCTTCGTCCACTGATCACATAAATTTTGTTGTTCTGTGCCAGTGTCAGATTCAGTGTACGCGCCGGTCCCGGCCACGCCGGCAGTTCCTGCCAGCAAAAATCTGCGTCGCCGGTGTTTAGTAATGATATGTCCAGCATCCAGAAATTGTACAACGCGCTATCCAGCCCTTTTCTGCTCTGTCCGCCGGCCAGATAAATTTTATTATCAATCACCGCCGCCGCGCCATACGCACAGGGCGCCGGCAGATCGGGCAGCGGGACTTGAATAAAGCGTCCGTTTTCTTCACGCAGCAAAAAGCATTCTTTAAATACGGTGGATTCATCTTCGCCACCCATGCAAACAATGCCGTACGGCGTTGTGACAGATGCACCGTACGCCACCGGCCGGTCCAAATGAAATTCACTGCGCCACCGTTTTCCGGTGACCGTACAAAGCGTGTGAATATCCGGATGCCACACTTTCGGCACTGTGAGTAAATCTTCACCGGGACTCACCGGAAAATTTGCGCCACCGGCAAACACTAACGTTTCACCTAACATGCCGGCGAACGGGCCGGCGACTCCCGGCGCAGGAAAGTCCGGCAGTTTTTGTAAATCCAGATACAGCTCCGCCGCACTGCTGATTCCCATACAACACATGAACACCACTCCCCTGATCATCCGCTTCATTTTATAATTTTATTCCGGGCGTCATTGGCATGCTCGAAATAATCCACCGGCAGTTTTTCTTCCGTCCACCGGCGCATGAGTTCCGCTTTTGACGCTTCAATCGCCGGTTCGGATTTGCCGATATTGTCTGCCGGCAGATATTCCCAGAAACATTGTCCGCCGTGGTTATGTGCATGGTTGACGGTAAAGCCAGCATCCCGCATTAACGGGCCGCCCCAACCGATGCAATGGTCACAATAATCGCCGGAAAAATCGATTCCGTTGCGCAAAAGAAATCCGCGCGACGGACAATCCGTCATTTCCAGCCAAAATCGATCGCCAACTGCACCGGCGCTGTAGCCACCGTCCGGCGCCTCTTCACTCAGCGTGTGCCCCCAGTATTCTTCCATTCCGGCAACGCCTTTTGAGAGAATTAAATCAGCGGCATGTTTCTGAGAATCGCACCGGATGGCTTCATCCCAGTATTGATACAGCAGTTCTTTCCCGCCCTGTTCCGCAATCCAGTGAAACGTCCAGTCGTAATGTCCGCAAAAATCGTAGCACCCGATCATTACCGCACCTCCGCAACATCGGACATGTTCTGCCGGAATTTTCCGGCCGCACCGTAGCGGTGAAAACAACTGCCGTTCCCGCCGGTGAGCTGCATCGACAACCCGGCAGATTCTGCGCGCGCTTTGCCGAGAATCGCGCAATGCCGGCAGTATTCCGGCACAATCTCACGATGTGATTTTTTCAGATGTGAAATCGCCGGACATTTTTTTACATGAATTTCCACCGCATCGCCGCTTTCGCACACATCAACGTCCGAACCCGGTTCGGCCGCAAAAAAATCGCGCCAATACTGCGCCACCGCCGGCAGTCCGCCGTTTTTCCATAATACATTTGCCGGCGCAAAATATTCTTTGCCCAGCGCCGTCAGCCATTCCGTAAATCCCGCATCGCCGAACCGGCGCAACATGAACCGGAACGTCGCATTAATCGCGAAATAAAAATCGGCGGCACCTTGCGGTTTTGTGTCTGTATACGGCAGCAGGCTCATCGTTATTTTTTTCCGGCCAGTAACGGCTCAATCAACTCTTCCCGCTGCGTCCCGTCGAACAGCAGATCAATTTCTGCCCGGACATCAGCAGCCAGCGGATATTCGAGGTACGATGCCGTGGTGGAAAAAATACCGAGCCGCACAAGAAAATACTTCAGCCCGGTCAGCCAGGCACTGATGGATGGGCCGCCGTACACGACGAACATAAAATCATTCATGCGTTTCTGAGTTGCCTGCGCACGATCCGGATTTCCGGCTTCTATATCCTCCAGAATCGACCAGGCCTGCAGCGCGTTAAAAATCGCGCCGCCGAGGAATCCGCCGTTCATGTCGCCAATCACCGCATCCGCCATTCCAAATTCATCACCGCACAGTACCGCCACATCCGGACGGTTTTGCTGCGCGGCGTGCCGTGCCGCTGCGCGTTCCGCATTACAGGAACTGTCTTTAATCATTCCCATATTTTTTAATGCGAACAGCTCCGGCAGCTGCTCAACCGTCAGCTGATACCGGTCACCGGCGCCGCGATCATAACAAACCACCGGCAATACACTTTTTTCAATCGTTTCGCGGTACACATTTAAAATGCGTTCCGGCGTCGGGTTCATCATAAAATACGGCGCGGCAATCACCGCATAATCTGCACCGGCGTCGGCCATGCGTTCAATGTGATGTAGCATCCGCTCCGCAGAATTATCCGTTATTTGCGCCGCGATTTTGAATCGGCCGGCCGTATGAGCCGATGCACGTGTCACTAACTGTTCAAGATCTTCCACCGGCATCCACGGCCCTTCGCCGCATGTTCCGCCTAACATTACGCCGTCGACATGCAATGCGGCATGATGATTCATCATCCGGTCTACCGCCGGCAGATCAAGTTGTAAATTTTCTGTAAACGGTGTCGGCGCTGCCGACCAAAGTTTAAATTTCATCGTCCTGTCCTTATTGTTTTTTTATTTCGCACATACATTAAATCAGCGATATGCCTCATTGTTCGTTTATACTTATAATAAGGAATAAATGTGATCGTCAACATTATTTCTAAAAAAATAGAAATTTTTATTGTATTGAGTTACTCTATTTTTATTGAAAATCTTTGAATTAAAAGATATATTTAAATGATGTATAAAAAAGTACCCATCAGCGAAACCGCAATTGAGCTTGCCAACCGGATTGAACAGAAAATCCGGATAAAAAAACCGGCGCCCGGAACACCGGTTAAAAAGACCAAAGCCATTGCCAAAGAATACGGTGTAAGCACGTCCTGCGCAAATCTGGCGATGCGTCTGCTGGTGCAGCGCCGGCTGATACAGCGCCGCCCGCGCGCCGGCACATTTATCGCCGATTTTCAGCGGCTCTCCGCCTCGCCGGCGGCAAAAATTAATTTTATGATGCCCGGCACAGGCACTGGAATTATGCCGGAATTGCTGACGGATATGATTCTCGGGGTGCAATCAGTTTTTCCGACAGCGGAAATTATTTTTACTTATTATGAGAACGATGCCGAAGGCGGCGGCGGCGGAAAAGAAATCAATGAGATTATAAAAGACAATGCCGGACAGGCGCTGGTGCTGGTGCGCGCACCGTTAAAACTGCAGCGGCTGGTCAGTGAATCCGGATTGCCAGCCATTGTCCTCGGGCACCCTTTTCCGACAGTCAAACTGCCGTGGATTGACGCTGATTCAATTCAGCAGGGAGCCTTGGCGGCGGAATGCGTTCTTAAGCAGCATGATGCTCCGGTTCTGCTGATGATACAAAACCGGATTGCGCCGGGAGATCAGTTATTCATGGACGGCTTTAAGAAAAAACTGCACGCCGCGCAACGGAATCTTTTCAGTGTTACCGAGCAGTTTGTTCCGCTGGATACCAAGGTAATTGAACATACAGTAAAAGAATATCTTTGCCAGCAAAAAGGCCGGTGCTGCATTATTGCATCCATGCATATTACGGATACGGTGCTGAAAAAAATAAAACAGTTAAAAGAGACAAAACGGGTTTATCCCATCAGTATCCGCGGTATTAATTGTAAATTAACCTCTGCAGATGACTGCACGGTAATCGACTGGAATATTTCGTTGTACGAATTCGGAGAAAAACTCGGGAAGCTGCTGTTGCGCCGAATTACGACAAACCGCACTGGCGATAAAACAGTATTGTCTCCACGCATCGTTTTTCCATCCAAATAAAGAACGATTAACCACGAAATACACGAAAAAATCAGTATTGATCCGTGTGAATTAGTGATTTTAAAATCTTCGTTCCTCTGCGTGAATAAATCCGATTGATGTAGGCCGCGTGACCTCACGCGGCGCGCCGGCTGAGTCAGCCGGCCTACAAAAAATCATCCGTTTATATCATCGGTCTTTTTTTCGTGTTATTCGTGTATTTCGTGGTTGAAATTTTTTCACCGCGGATAACACAGATATAAACGGATGTTTTTCAATCGTTCGTGAACATTAGAATAAACTAAGAAAAGCCATGGCCACGAAAAACACAAAAACTCACGAAAATTTTGCGTTCCTTGTGTTCTTTTGCGGTTACAACAAAAATTAAACCGCTTCTAATTTACGCGAATAAAATTATCGCCATTATCGTTAGTGCAAAAATGTTCCGAGCTGAATTTCCTGCACACGAACATCGCCGATGGTTTGTACGGATGTATTTCGCAGAATGGTCAATTTATTAAAATCTGAATTTTTCAACAGGAAATCACGCGGCACGGGTATAACCATGTAATGTGTCGGCGCCGGAGCCGCAAGCCGCGTTGCCATCTCAACAATATGAGGCGGTGTACCGTCTAACAGCACATCAGAATCATTCAATATAATTTTAAAACTAAGATCATCCGTATCTTGATCTGCCGCCAGCCGCACACCCAGCCGTAAAAACCACACTTCGTCCGCGCCCATCGTTTCCCTGCCAATAACAAACAACCGGAATTCATGAAAATCAGTTTCCGATTTAACCAGTTTCCCATCCGCCGAATTGATCCACAGCGATCCGTTGGACCGGAATTCCGCCGGCAGTTTTTTTGCATATTCTAAACGTCCTTCATATCCAACAGCATACACAGGAGTAACTGCCATGATTTTTTCATGGGATGAAACATTCACATTTTTTGTTAATATATCTGTTAATTGCTTCAGTCTGGTTCGCCCTGCCGCGCTCGCGACGCTGCCGGCAAAGTTGTAGAGTTCAATTCCTTCAACTCCCATATCGAAAAAGCCTAACGCAGCGCCGAGTAATTGAGCATTTTCAGCAATTTGTCCGACAGTATATGAATCCGGATTTATAAATGTCCGCGGGAATGTCCAGCCGTTCGGCTTCCGGGCGGGCAGTCCGGCATAAAATGCAACACCCGGATCCGCAGTGTGATTCGGCTGTCCGATCGCAATCCAGTTCCGGATATCCATATCGTGCGAAATTGACATGATCATTGAAGACACAATATAATCAATGCGCCGGTCACGAATTTGTTTTTCAACATCAAGCCCCTGTGAAAAAGCCAAGGACTGGTCCCACGGGACACGCAAGCCAAACCATAGTTTATTTGATGAACTCTGCATATCATTGATATACTCACGCACATCCTGAAGGAATTCTGTTACCAGCTCTGTTTTTTCCGCGCCTGTGCCCAATGGAAACAATGCTACCGACCGGGTGAATTCCAGTTCAAATCCGTCAATGGTATCGTGATATCGATCCAGCGCTTCGCAAATTATATTCAACCGGTGAGTGCGGACGTGCTCCAGGTCAAAATTCATCAGGGTATTAAAGCGTGGAGAATACCCGGGAACTGGAGAACTGCCGCTGTGCTTAATGGCGACAGACAGAGATGAATTCGAACCGAATTCATGTTCCATATAGAATTTTTCTGTTAATGGATGATTCGCTGGATCTGCGGTAAAATGTGTGTCTGCGATGCGCCAGGAAAGAAAAAACCGCATTCCATTTTTCCGGGCCTGTTCAGCCGCAATCCGGATTGGATCCATGTTGTGATCAAAAAAACTCTGCGCGGTTTGCGCTGTTCCGTGCAAAACAGCATACTTGGTCCAAGTCTCCGGCGACAGCGGCCAATCTGGATCATCTAATCGCCAGGCGCGTGAACTTCCCGTGCTTGAATTCCAGTTCAGTACGTCGGTGCCGATGCCCATTTTTAATGTTTTGAATCCGGCGGTGAAAATTTCTTCCATTTCGGAACGGACAATAACTTCAGCATCAGCAGCCGGTATCCCTGTTTTATTGGCTGAAACCGGAAACAGGCGATCTCCGTCGGAATGCAGTGTAATTCCGAAATCAGAAATCTTGAGCGGAAACGACCAGACATCTTCCTGCAGTTTTTGAAGAATAAACGTATAGCCTGCTTTCGTGTCAACTCCGGTGTTGATTTTTATGTAGCGGGCATTCACATCAAAACCGGTGAATGTGTGCACCAGCCGTCCATCCAGAAATTCCTCGGTCAAATACCAGCCGGTGATTGCGGTGTAATTGGTATTATCGGAACTGTACCAGAGCGAATAATCTGTCGCGGTTACACGCGATGTATTATCGCTGTCGCGCAGTTTGACCGATTTGACAGGTCGAACACCGCCGAAATCGAGTGCGATACTGCGCCGGGAATAATCCATCGCCGCACTGCCTGTTCCGCCCCATAGTAACACCGTACCAGATGCTGGATTAATATCATCGTTTAGAAAACCGGCGACCGGTGCAGGCGGCGACACCCCTGCAAAAAATGAAAGCCCCGCAACACCATGTAGCGTCAAGGATAGAATTATAAAAAAAACAGAAATTCCTGTCTGATAAAATTTCATTTTCATTATAGCCGGCAGGCAACTACGGTGCTGTTACAGTTTATTTTCCGCGCGCGATGTAAAGCTGTGCTTCGACCAGATCGAATGCTGTATTCTCTTTACTGGTTATTGCAAATAATAACGTATTATCTCCCTGTTGAAACGGAACAGTTTTATCAAGAGAAACATAGAGATATGATTTTGCACCGCGGCTGGCTCCGCTTACCGGCACGAGCACCGGTTTTGCCATGCCATCATAAACCGTTTCACCGTTAATAGAAATTTTCACTTTCGTATCCGGTGCTAACACCTTAGAAAATCCGAAGCGCAGTGTGCGGGTGACCGCCTCTTTCGTTTCCGGATCAGAAAGATTTTCTCCGATAACCATAACAACAGAGTGGCTTTCCTCTGAAGTTATCGGAAGCGGGAGCTGTTTGCGGTATTGATAATTATCTTCATGATCCATAAAATATCCGGCGGTAACCATATAGGCACGATCACAAATCAACTGCGGATCATTTGCATAATCCATAATTTCAATATCATCTGATCGCAACGGCATATCAAAATTATACAACTGAAATCCGGCGGCGCCGGCAGTACAGGCATTCATGATTACACCCGCCGCCTGTGCCGGAGTAACAATCCGTGCAAAATCTTTACCAATAATTTCCGACGGGATTTCACCGCTCATCGGCGCATTATATTGCGTCCGTTCATAAATAGTTGGAAATACGGAAACGCCATGCGATGAACAGAGATCAACGAATTCTTTAACCGGCATATCGTGGGCAATCGTCATTAACTGAGAAGGAATAACCACATCCACCAGTTTTTCTTTAGCCCAGGTTTCAATATCCAGTCCGGACCACCGGCAGTTTTTGAGCGCCGGCGGAATGCGAACAAACAGCGCATAATTTTTTCCGGTTTCTTCGCCTTTTTGATCAAGTTTCGTACGGATTTCACGAACCAGATCCGTCATTACCGGCATCCCCTCTTCCGCTTTTCCCGCCGGAAAAAATATCTGAACCCGATTAAAGTCGAGCTCCAATCCGTCCATTTTAGCGGCGTACCGGTTAATCACTTCGGTGATAATTCTCATCCGGTACGTGCGCACTTCTTCATGCAGAAAATTCAACAGCGCGCTGTAATCATATCCGGCAACCGGCGATGTTCCGATGGTTTTATCCTGATTTTCCATCCAGAATTTTCCAGTCAACGGATAATTCAGCGGATCCGATACAAAATGCGAATCATTCATCCGTACAGATGGAACAAAATATAATCCCATCTCTGTGACCGTTTCTGCCGCAACCATCAGCATATCTGCACCGGCTTCACCGATACCCCGCCCGGCTCTGATGCGCGGCCCCCAAACAGCATGATCTTCATACTTCGGAAGTTTGCGCCAGCCCCAGTAACTTCAGTATTCTGATGGATAATACAGAATATCTGATGCGGCGCCGATACTGTGCATCACAGTCTTCACCGGTGTCCCGGCAAGCTGTTTCAGCATATTCCGGATATATTCGGCCGCAATTTCCGGATCGGGATCTGTGATTGAAAAATCACCATCTTCATTAAAAAGCAGCCCCCAGCCATTCCGCGCTTTTTCAGAGCACGGGATATAAGGCTCCCCCGCAGAAGCCGTTACCTCCATTCCGGCAGATGCGCGGTCAGATGCAGCGTTACACCTCCAGCGAATCGATTCCCAGTCCACTGTGCCGCCGCTGGGCGCATTCATATCGCCGAAACGCAATGAATTTAACACCTGAGTGCTGGTTGGATACCAGGTTCTGTTTATCAATACAGGTTCCGTTCCTCCGTTAACGAAAATCTCAACTTCTGCTAACGCCGGATTTTTCATATTTTTAAACATCAGGCGAACCGTTGTCCATTTCGTCATATCATGCCGATAATATGTTCCGGCGCTGGTGCGAATGCCATCTTTAGTAAATCCGATAAAAGAACGGATTTCCGGATTGCCGTAACAAATCTGCTGCGCACCGGCAGCGGGAAGCCCTTTAATATTTTCTACTACACGCAGGGTTGCTTCAACCACAGCATCATCTGTTAAATCCCACCCTGTCGTTATGCTGAATATCTGGCGCGTTTCCGCCTCTCCGCCCCGATTACTTTTTGTGACGATCCGCAAATAATTTTCTTCAAGGCTGTATGATCCGGTATTATAGGCAGAAATCCACGCCGGTGAGGCAGACACCGGCAGCCCGTCATATTCGGCGCCGCCGGACCGTTTATCCGGATTGTAATAGTTTGTGCCCCAGTCAATCCCGTTTGTCGTTAACGGCAGCTTTGCGCCGGAGACGGCCATGCAAACAACCGTAACCCAAACTCCTGTTATCCATAATTTTCTTTTTGTTCCCATTTGTTTACTCCGTTCGATTGCTGAAATTCCGGCGCAAAACCCGGATGTTTCAAACATCCGGGTTTCCTGTTTTATCTGGATTTTAATTTGCGGGCAGCATACAGCATTCCGGACGAAAATAAAAACAGTGTAACGGTGCCCGGCTCAGGAACCGGAGCAATAGCGCCCGCCGTCCAGCGGACCGACTGCCACTCCATCACACCGTCCGTTGTGGTTGCGCTTGCATTAGGATCTCCAAACCGGAGAAAATTTATACTCGTTCCGGTCGTCCAGATTGAATTTGTAACCACTGCATCGGGATTATTATTAATATACACTTTAACTGTGGCGGTGGCTTGACTGTCCATTCCTTCAAAAACCAGTCGCACAGTGGTCCAGTCTGTAAAATCATGGACTCCCTTAGCTGTTCCTGTTATCTGGTTTGTGCCGATAAGCACGGTTCCGTAAAACGATCCGTTCCCATATACAATTGCACCGGCGCCATTGTTGGCTTGCGCGGTCATGCTGATTACACGGAACGTAGCTTCAACCGTCATATCCTGTGTTAAATCCCAACCGGAGACCGTTCTGAAAGAACGCTGCTGGCCGGATGTCGTTTCGATACGGATGGCATTGTTATTCGTCAAATAATGAGTGCCGGTTGCGTATTCTTGGATCCATACCGGATTCGCTGCAGTAGGCAAGCCGTCCGTATCCGCCCGGTAATAATTCGTCCAGGTAATGCCATTCAGTTCCCAGGGAACAACTCCGGCGAATGCCGAATATCCGTAAAAAACTATCGTTATCAGACCTGTCATCCATTTTCCTGCTGTATTTCTCATTGACCTCTCCTTTTGTTCCGCTGCTAATTGCAGCCCGGTTTGTTCCTGCTTTTTTGCTGTCCGCACCTCAGACAGTCATCTTCTAAAAATATAATTTCTAAAATTTCAGAAACTATTTCTATCGACTTTCAGAATTTTGTCAACGTTTATTTTTGGCAATGTGTAAATTGCGAAGTTAGGTAGATTATAAAAGCAAATGTCCGCATGAAGCTTTTTGAGTCATGCCACCATTCTCTGAGTAAACAGTTCTTCGGCGGTTTCCAAATTCTGTCTCTTGCGGGAATGGTGTTGACCATGTACTGACAATCCGCTCAACATCCCAACACCCAGACTTTTTCCAGGTTGCAACCTCAACCGGCCGGTAAAGAAGTTTTTCCGGCCTCCGCCAATCCTGCTATGAATACTGTTTGCTATTGACCGTATTGGAAAAATCCGAAACAGACCATCAGGGTGAAAAAGCAGCGACACAAACCGGCCGCAGCCCATCCGCTTGGCGCACCTGTTTAAAAACTCACCGGCGTCAGCGTCCGGCAGTATCAAAGTAATTGCCGGCTGCAGAAAGCCCACGCGCCAATACATCAAAAATTTATTCCGCCATCAGCTGGCTGATCATTGGTTCAACCTGCTCGGCCCAGATGCGGTAGCTGGATGCGTTCAGATGCAGCAGATCCGGCATCACACTGCGGCGCAAAACGCCATCAGCGTCGAGAAATGCCTGGTTGATATTGAGAAAAAATATATTTTTGTTATTGGCGATTGTCGAAACGATCTCGCTGGTTTGATCATTTTTGGCCCACTGATCATTATAGGTTGCATCGTTCGCTGTATCCGCACGTTGCGCCGCATCGCCACGCGGGAAAATTGCGAGAACCAGAGTTTTTGTCTTCGGCAGTTTGTGGCGGATGCGCGTTACAATCGCTTTAATTCCGTCGGCAATTTCTTCTGCCGAATCTCTACCGGAATTATTTGTGCCGATCATAATCATCACGGCTTTCGGATTGATTCCATCCAGCTCGCCGTGATCGATCCGCCACAACACCTGCTCGGTGCGATCACCGCCGAATCCAAGATTTACTGCATTGCGCGGCGCAAAATATTCATCCCACACCGGTTTGCCGGCATTTTCCCAACCCTGCGTAATTGAGTCACCGATAAAAACCAGATCAACATCCCGAGATTTTATCTCTGCCAGCTTTTCTTCATGACGCGGTATCCACCAGTCGCGATCCGCACGATCCGCCGGCTTCACGGCTGCATGCATTTTTTTTTCGACGAGCTGTACCACCATTCCACCAGATACGCCGTCAGATGCCGCATTGCACTTCCAGCGAATTGATTCCCAGTCCACTGTGCCGCCGCTGACCGCATTCATATCTCCAATGCGCAGCACATTCAATGCGGCTGAACTCGGATACCAGGTTTTGTTAATTAACACCGGCTCAGTTCCACCGTTAACATATACATTCACCGCGGCCAGCGCAGGGTTTTTTATATTTTCAAACACGAGCCGGACCGTCGTCCATTCCGTCATATCATGCTGATAATACGTTCCGCCGCTGGTGCGGATTCCATCCTTAGTAAATCCAATAAAGGAACGAATTTCCAGGTTTCCGTAACAAATCTGCTGCGCACCGGCTGCGGGAAGTCCATCAATATTCTCCACCACACGCAGAGTTGCTTCAACTACAGCATCATCTGTTAAATTCCACCCTGCTGTTATGCTGAATGTCTGGCGCGTTTCCGCCTCTTCGCTCCGGCTGCTTTTTGTGACGATCCGCAAATAATTGTCTTCCAGACTGTATGATCCGGTATTATAGCCCGAAACCCACGCCGGTGAAGCAGACATCGGCAGCCCGTCATATTCAACGCCGGAACGTTTATCCGGATTGTAATAATTTGTACCCCAATCGATCCCGTTCGTCGTTAACGGCAGCTTTGCGCCGGAAACGGCAATGCAAAAACCCGCAACCCAAACTCCGGTAAGCCATAATTTTCTCTTTGTTCCCATTTGTTCTCTCCGTTTGATGGATGAAATCCCGGCGCAAAAACCCGGATGTTTCTAACACCCGGGTTCTGTGTTTTATTTAGATTTTAATTTGCGAACAGCATACAGCATCCCGGATGAAAATAAAAACAGTGTAACTGTCCCCGGCTCGGGAATTGCCGCCCAGCGGACCGACTGCCACTCCATCACACCGTCCGTTGTGGTTGCGTTTCCATTAGGATCTCCAAACCGGAGAAAATTTATGGCCCCTGACTCTGTCCACTTTGAATTTGTAGCCACCGCGACAGGGTTGTTATCAATATACACTTTTACTGTGGCGGTAGCTATATCATCCATTCCTTCAAAAACCAATCGCACAGTGGTCCAGTCAGTAAAATCATGTACCCCTTTCGCTGCTCCCGTTATCAAGTCTGTACCGATAAGCACAGTTCCATAAAATGATCCGTTTCCATATACAATCGAACCGGCGCCATTGTTGGCTTGTTCGGTCTGGCTGATTACGCGGAATGTAGCTTCTACTATCATATCCTGTGTTAAATCCCACCCGGAAACCGTTCTGAAAGAACGCTGCTGGCCGGGCTCTGTTTCAATACGGACGGAATTATTCGTCAAATAATGAGTGCCGGTTGCATATTCTGAGATCCATACCGGATCCGCTTCAGTAGGCAAACCATCCGTATCCGCCCGGTAATAATTCGTCCAGGTTATACCATTCAGTTCCCAGGGAGTAACTCCGGCGAACACCGAATATCCGCAAAAAACTGCCATTATCAGACCTGTCATCCATTTTCCTATTGTACTTTTCATTGACCTCTCCTGTTGTTCCGCGGCTGATTTCAGCCCGGTTTGTTCCTGCTTTTTTGCTGTCCGCACCTCGGACAGTCATCCTCTGAAAATATAATTTCTAAAATTTTAGAAACTATTCTGTCGGCTTCCAAAATTTTGTCAACATTTATTTTGAGCCATCTGTAAATTGCAAAACTGCAATATCCCTCTTTTGCCGGTTACGCGCTGTTATACAGACCGGGGGATCGATTTGCTTTTCCCGCAGCATTGCTTTATTGTTAACCTCACACACCGCAAAGGGCCTTCATTGCGCATTTCTGCTTTGTTTAAAAGTAACAAGCTGTTTTACTCCGCCCGGGCAAAGAAAAGTTTAAAACACATTATAATTTCTAAAATTTTAGAAATATTTATTGAATTAATTTTATCGTCAGTTAAAACTCAGTTCTGTTAAAGGAGTATGTATGCAATTTCTCAATACGTTTTCGCTTAAAGGAAAAGTTGCGCTGGTGACCGGCGGCGCAGGATTATATGGCCGGCAGATTTTCGAAGCGCTGGCAGAAGCCGGTGCAAGTACATGTATTGCTTCGAGGAATCTGGAAAGCCTGCATTCTGTAGCATCCGGTTATGCCAACGTCACCTGTTTCGAACTGGATCTTACTGACGAGGAATCCATTCACAGTACAGTCGCGGCAGTACTATCCAGATTTAATAAAATCGATATCCTAGTGAACAATGCGGTCTCCCGGTCTGCATGTACAGCGTGGAATTTACCTATGGATGATTTTGATGCCAGCTTGCGGGTTAATGCATCCGCCCTGTTTTGTTTAACCAGACTGGTGGCAGAAAATATGAAACAGCAGCGGGCAGGATCCATCATCAACATTGGATCATATCTGGGGATGCGCGGCATAAATTATACAAATTATGCCGGAACCGATATGTATTCAGGTGAGACATGGCCATCCCCTGCTTATTTTTATGAAAAAGGCGGCTTGGTCAACTTCACCCGCTTTGCCGCCAGCGTGCTTGGGCCGTTCGGAATTCGTGTCAACTGCCTGAGTCCCGGCGGATTTCAAACAGAAGATCATTCGCAACGATTTGTTGAAAATTACAGTGCAAACACGTTTCTGGGACGACTGGCCGGAACAGATGATTTAAAAGGCCCTGTAGTTTTTCTGGCATCCGAGGCATCAAAATATATTACAGGGATTAATCTCGCAGTTGACGGCGGTTATACTGCTAAATAGGACGTTTTATGAACTATTCAAAACTCATGCTTGGCACTGTTCAATTCGGTATGAATTACGGCATCGCCAATATTCATGGCAAACCTTCGTTTGATACCGTTAAACAGATACTCAGAATTGCAGTTGATTCGGGCATCACCGCCTTTGACACTGCCGCGGCCTACGGCGACAGTGAAGATGTGCTGGGACGTGCATGCGCAGAACTCGGAATCAGCAATAAAATTCTCATTGTCAGCAAAATTCCGCCGCTGCCTGCCGATATCGATCCTGAAAAATTTATAAAAACTTCATTAGTAACCTCACTTAAGCGCCTTCGTCTGGAAATACTGCCGGCGGCATTATTGCATCGGGAAACTGATATTCATGCATTGCCGATATTGCAATCTATGATCGCACAGGGATTCATTCAAAATGCCGGCATTTCATTAGACAGTGTCATATACCGTGACCAAGCGTTAAACATTCCTCTCGTTCAGATTCCGTGTAATCCGGTTGATCATCGTTTTGATGCCTGGATCGAACAGCGTATTCATCATACATTCATCCGCAGTGTCTATCTGCAAGGCATGCTGTTAATGCCGGAAGATAAAATTATACCCGGACTCGCACCATATCGCCGGAAATTAGAGGTTTTTGGAATCCCGTTGAAAGAGCTGTGCATGCGTTATCTGCTTGGGTTTGGCGAGAGGATCAGCATTTTAACCGGCGTCGAAACCCCTGAGCAGTTAACGGAGAATATCCGGCTTGCTTCACTGGGTCCGTTGCCGCCCGAAATAATGCAGGCTGTAAAGACTGCTGTTCCGTTGCTTGATGAGACATTAATCCGTCCAAAGTTATGGTAAAATGGATTTTTATAGAGTCATCCGTAATACGATCAAGTGACGTTCTTGGCGCGGTCAGAACAGCATATTGATAAGCATGCTTATTCCATTCCATTAATTTGCCGGATAAATTCCAGCAGAATGCGATATCCGGCGTGTGTTTAGTCCCACAGTGTACTGGAACGGATCAAACTTAAACCGATCCGGATCAGAAGTCCAGATGTTGCAGATATATTCGTATGGCGTAAGACCATGTAATGTTTTGAGCCGTTTGGCAAAGTGATAGGCCATCAAAAAGGTCTGTATGTGTTCTTTCAGCTGATCATGGGTTCCATAGTGATACCGCTTCACCGTTGCCTTTTTCAACGTCCGGTTCATCCGCTCAACCTGTCCGTTGGTCCAGGGATGGTTGGGTTTGGTCAGCCGGTGATCTACATTGTTTCGGGGCAAGCCAGTTCAAAGGCATGTGCGCGAAAAAGACTTCCGGAATTTATCGCCTGCTTGATATCCGATGTTGCAGACCGTCGGTTACCCGGAGAGGTAAACCGGGTTCCGTTATCCGTTAATACGGTGTAGATAGTATAAGGAACGGCCCGGATGAGCTCTTGAAGAAAGTCGGCAGAAATTCGCCGCGTTGCCTTTTCGTGAAGCTGAACAACAGTAAATTTTGACGTACGGTCAATGGCAACAAACATATATAACCTGCCTTCTTCCGTGCGGACCTCGGCGATGTCGATATGGAAAAACCCGATCGGACAGGTTTTGAATTTCCGTTTGCTCCGAGAATCTTTGGTATCCGGCAGCCGGCGAATACCATGACGTTGGCAGCAACGATGCAGAGAGGAGCGTGTTAAATGAGGTATGGCGGTCTGCAGGCTGTAAAGACAATCATCGAGAGGAAGCAGCGTGTGTTGCCGAAAAGCGACGCAAGCGGCTTCTTCCTCCTTGCTCAGCACCGTTGACCGGGGTTGTCTGGGTCCCATCGGGGCATCCTGTACTGTTGTGCGCTGTCGCCGTTTCGCTACGGTTTTCGGGTTAATACCGTGCCGGCGCGCCAGAACATTCAGGCTCTCTTGACGATGTTGTATTGTTCGACGCACTGCCTCAGTCGTACGGGCGCATCCGTGTACTATCTGTCCCATAATTCAGCCCTCCGGAGCTGGTTATACATCACTCCAGCACACTGTGGGACCAAACACATAGGTGTCGTTTGTAATAATAATTTCATCGCCTGCCGCCGCTGCATCAATTGCCGCCTGAATTGTTTTTTTAGCAACTGTCCAGCTCTGGTCGTTTCCGGAGTCATTTGCACGGTTTGCGTCCACATAATATGTCGCCGCAGAGCACACACCATGAACGAAGATACTCAGATAAAGAATCCGGATTAATTTTAGGTTCAAGACAAGTTAACTGGGTTGACATAGCCCTTAAGATGTTGTCTTGAAATGAGTAATAAATATATTTTCCATTCACGGATTTCGGAGCATGATTTCCGGCGTATTATCCGCTACTTTTCGGTGGATATTGAAGCATCGAAGATGGCTGTTCTTGCCGGGCTGAGTCGTAACACAATCAACCGGATTATTTCTGCGGTACGCCGGCGGATCGCTGAATGCTGTGAACTGGACAGCCCGTTTAAATGCGGTGAAGTCGAATTGGATGAAAGCTGTTTCGGTGCCCGGCGTGTACGAGGAATTCGCGGTCGTGGCGCGAAAGGAAAAACCATCGTGTTTGGACCGATAAAACGAAGAGACCGGGTCTACACTCAGATTGTTAAGAACTGTTCTGTAAAGGAGTTACTTCCTATTATACAACAGAAAGTTGATGCAGAATCGATCATATATACCGATGGATTTAAAAGTTACGATGGCCTGGTAAATTTCGGTTACCGGAAGCATTACAGGATTCATCATGGGAAGAATGAATTTGCTGCCGGACGAAATCATATCAACGGTATTGAAAACTTCTGGAGTATGGCCAAGGTCCGGCTTTCAAAGTTTAGAGGGATTCACAAATCAACGTTTTATCTCCATCTGAAAGAGTGTGAATTCCGATTGAATCATCATCACGAAGACCTCTATCAGATACTGTTAAAAATGTTCAGAAAACGACCCATTAACTTGTCTTGAACCAAAATTTTTATAGAAATTGAATATCGGGCTTTCCGGAGATATAGATATTTACTCCCGGGATGCCAGAACGGACTGACTTTACAGCGATCCGGTTCAAAAGTCCGCATAACTGCTTCATTTGACGTGTTGACCGGAACCATCGTTTTCGGCAGGGAGTAAGGTTTTGCCGCCATTGCGTTTGTAGCAAAACCGGGTTTTACACGATTTTAACAGCCGATGATTGCTGCCGGGCTGATGTTATAATTGTCGTTTGCATTCGTTACTCAACCCCCGTACGGTCTCTCAAATACGGCTGTTCCGGTACAAGTTATAGCACTGTGAGCGTGTTGAGGAATTCCGGCGCTGAATTTGATATGTAATTTTTTATGAAATTTTCCTTTAAACAATTTTTCCGCTCATTACATTGGTGAACCTTTAAATGAGGGCGTGATGGCCGAGAGGTTAGGCACGGGTCTGCAAAACCTGCTAGAGCGGTTCGATTCCGCTTCACGCCTCCAGATTTTTAATTGTAAGGAGAAAAATTATGCAGGCACCTGCTGATCTTTATTACGCGGAAACGCATGAATGGCTCAAACTGGAAGAGGGAGTTGCGATTGTTGGAATCACCGACTTCGCTCAGAACCAGCTTTCTGATGTCACATTTGTAGAGCTGCCGGACATCAGCCGCGAAGTTGAAGCCGGCGATGAAATTGCCGTTGTGGAATCCGTTAAAGCCGCATCTGATATTTATGCCCCGGTGGCCGGAACCATTATTGAAGTGAACAGCGATCTTGAGGATTCTCCGGATCTAATCAACTCCAGCCCGTATGAAGACGGCTGGCTTTTCAAGATTGAACTGCGTAAAGAAGAAGACGTTGACAATCTGATGACCGCCGAAGAATATGCTGAACTCTGCGAAGAGGAATAAACAGCGTACATATTGAAAACAAAAAAGGACGGTGCTGCCGTCCTTTTTTTTTGGAATAGCGAAAAACTGGATTCAATTTTTTCCAGACATCGCCGGGTTTAAACAGTACGGTTTTTAACCATGAGCAGATTTAAACAGCGCTGCGAACGATGCCGCCGGTTTTTTTACCGGCTTGGCCACCTGTTTGTTTTTTCACTATTGCTCATCGCCGCACTGCTCTATTTCACACTGCGCGTAAACGGCCTGCCGGAATCTGCCGTTGACCGCGTGCGCAGCGCGCTGAATTCCGCCGGCGTGCCGCTGCAGTTCGATTCTATCCGGCTTACACTCCGGCGCGGCTGGCTGTTAGAAAACGCACGATTCTACGGCTCGCCGGACGAAGTGAAGCCGATGCTCAGCACACGTAAACTTTATATTACAACCTGGCCGGTCAACTGGAGTACATGGACGATGTGGCGGCTGAAGATTTCAGCGAAAGCTGTTACCGTATCGCCGGGGTATGCGTGGGACGAAATTTTGTCGCCGGAAAATCCGTTCAACACCATCTCCACGCTCGAAGCATCGCTCTATTATGAACCGGGGCGCATTACACTCCGGCGCGCTGCAGCGCAGTGGGGCGGCATAAATTTCCGCGCCGGCGGCACCGTAGCGTTTTCCGGCAGCAAAATAACGGAAGAAAAAATTCCGCCGGACGCGAAAATCGTTGCGCGCCGGTTTCAGCGCAGTACCGCCCTTGCCGCCGATGCGCTGAGCCGCCTGGCATTTGAACGCGTGCCGCAGATTTTTGTCGAGTTCGATATCAACACCATGCAGCCCGAGACATCCGTACTTACCGCCGCGCTGAATGCCGAACGGCTTGTCTGGAATGAACACCGCTACCGCACATTCGCCGGCGCATTTAATTTCAGCAATCAGGTGTGGACGGTTTCGCAACTCGATTTGCTGCAGACCGACGGCTCCGGCGTCCGTTTGCATGGTACATTCGACACGGTTTCCGAAGAGCTCACCGGCACGCTGGATGCAGATATTTCCGCTCCGGATTTTCTGCCGCTGCTGTCCGACAACCTGCGCAGCCAACTGAACACTGCCGGAATCGTGCTGTTCGGCCATCTCGATTTTTCGGCAGTCGCCGGACCGGCACCGCTACCGGAGGTCATTCATTCGCTGTCTGCTGATCTCCGCCGGATTTCTGCACGACGTGATGATCTGATTATTCATTCACTCGCCGCGCAGCTGATGTACAAGGATGATCAGCTTTCCGCATCCAACATCACCGCCGCTATTAATAACGGCATCGCATCCGGACAGTTCACAATGAACACCGCAACACGGATGCTCGCAGCACATGTTCACACTAAACTTCATCCGGCAGCGATCAGTCCGCTCTCCAGTCTGAAGCTGCGTCATTTCATCAACCGCTTTACGGTTACAGATGACAATATCACTACAGATCTGATAATCACCCACGCCGGCGTTTCAAATTCGCTCACTGTCGCCGGCACCATCAGTGCCGGGAATTTCAGCTGCGCCGGCGTTCCTGTTGAAACACTGCACACGGTCATGCTCTACTCCAACAATACCGTGCGCCTTGACCCGCTAAAGCTTACCCGCGATACCGAATACTTTAACGGCATGATTGACATTGATTTCAATGCCGACATCGCGCACTTTGATGCCGTCAGCAGCTTCCCGCCGCCGGACGTTGCACAGATTATCGCGCCGGATGTGCAAACGCCGCTGAACTGTTTTACATTTAACGGCGCCGTGACTGCTGAAGCATCCGGCACTGTTGATTTCGGTGCTGAAACCAATCACGCATTCGCCGGAAGCGTTCAGTTGCACGACGTTCATTACGAACAATTCAAAATTGATTCGTTTCGCAGCGATGTTGAAGGACGCGGCACGCAGCTCATCTTTCATAATGTTTCCGCCGGGGCGTATCACGGCACCATCGCCGGCTCTGCCGATTTTGATCTGTTCGCCGCCGACGGCCGCCTGCCCTACCGCGCCAGTGCGCGCGTTGCCAAAGCGGATGTCCGGCAGCTCATTCCGGCGTTCACGGCCGGTGTGCATCCGCGCACACACGGCGATCTTTCCGGACATATCAATTTGACCGGCGATGCCGCCGCCGGATTCTGGGACAGTGTCGCCGGTTACGGTCACGTGGATATCATTGACGGACATCTTGCTGATCTGCCGCTGTTCGGCGGACTCGCGCGTTTAATGCAGGCCACCGTTCCGTTCTTCAATATTTTCACACTCACCACACTCTCCGGCGACTTCACGCTGCGAAACGGCGCTCTGCACAGCGAGAACGCGTATCTCGGCGGTACGCTTTTCAGTGCAAACGGACGGGGACAATGGACGCCGGAAAACGGGCTCAACTTCATCGTGCGCGCCGAACCGCTGCGTCAAACCGCCGACGATCGCAACTGGTATAATGTCGCCGGCTGGTTCGTTGAAGCGCTGAAAAAAGGAACCTCGCCGCTCTTCCGTATTCTTGAATTCGACCTCACCGGTCCGCTCGAACATCCCGACTGGCAGCTTTCCAATCTGCCGCGCTTCCGCTCCGGCCCGGAATAGAGGGAAACCTCCAAATACAAAATAAATCCGCCGGCGGAATTTTTTAAATCTGGTCTGTTTCGTGCTGAAATATCCGCTTTATATCAGCGTTATCCGCGGTTAAGCACCCCGCTTGAGCAAGGCGGCATAGGCGCCGTCGGTGCCGGATTTCGGCGGGAAAAGGCGTTTGGCTTTAGTAACGCGAAACTCCGGATTGGCGCGCGCCCAGCTGTTGACCATCTCCTCGTTCTCTTCCACTTCAAGACTGCAGGTGCTGTAAACCATCCGCCCGCCGGGCTTCACAAATTTTGACATCGCGGTGAGAATCCGGCGCTGTGTGCTCTTAATCGTTTCAATCCGCTCGCGCGTAAAGCGCCAGCGCGCATCAACGCGCCGGCGCAGTACGCCGGTGTTCATGCACGGCACGTCGAGCAGAACAGCATCGAACTGTTTATTTTTTTCCGGAAATCCTTTAGCGGCGTCGCCCTTCACAATCTGCACAAAATCCCAGCCGGTGCGCGTGAGCGTCTCCTTTAATGTATCGAGCCGGTCATCATGCACGTCCATGGCGTAGAGTTCGCCCGTGCCTTCCATTAATCCGGCGATCATCGCGGTTTTACCGCCGGGTGCGGCGCACGCGTCGAGAATCACTTCACCGGGCTGCGGGTCGAGCAGCTCCACCGGAACCGCTGTCGCCGGATCCTGCACGGTGAACCATCCCCGGGCGTAGCCGGGCATGTTCGGCACGGCGACGCCGCGCGGCAGTGTGAAAAATGTTTCGAAGCCGGATGCCGGATGCAGCGTCGCCTTGATTTTGGCAGTCTCAAGTTCCTGCGTAAATTCGGGTACTGTGATGCGCGCCGGTTCAACGCGGATAATGGTTTCCGCCGGCAGGTTATTCCATTCGCATAACAGACGCGCATTGCGCTCGCCATACTGTTTTGTCCAGCGGTGCACGAGCTGTTCGGGATGTGACAGGCGAATATAATCGGGCTGATGTTCAAGGTTTTTCAGAATCGCTTCGCGCTCGTCCTGCACGTTGCGCAGCACCGCGTTAATCATACGCGACACGCGCATAGCATCTTTGTGGCGCCGGTTTTTCACCACATTGACCGTTTCGTGAATTGCGGCAAACTCTTCCACATTGTCCATGAACAACAGCTGATACACTCCGGTGTGCAGCGCCGCGAGCGGAAAGTTTTCGGGGCGGCGGCTGACATATTTCTGTTCGATATATTCCAGCGTCACTTTGCGCCGGACAATGCCGTAAACCAGTTCGGTAATAAATGCGCGGCCGGATGTCACCTCTGCCAGCTGCCGGTCCGGAAAACTTTCGTTTTCCAGCCAGCGGGCAATAATTCCGGTGGCAACGGCGCGACTGTCCGGTTTACTGTGCTGCGGTTTTCTTATCATCGGGCGTGCAGTGAACCGGAAAGCGCCGGCGAATGAAAGAATAATGAAAAATACATTTTCATTATTCCATTGTTCCGCTGCTACATTATCTTTGTTGCATAAACCTGTTAAATATTTTTGTTTCAGGAGTTTTAGTTATGAATCTTTTTCCCGGCGCCAATACAATTAAAATCCCGGTGCGTGAACTGCTCTGGCCAGACGGCGCACCGTTCGCCAAAGGCAGTGCGCCAGACGACCAGCCTGCAATTACAATTTTCAGACCGAGTGCCCGCACCGTTTCCTCCGGTGCCGCTGTTATTATTTGCCCCGGCGGCGGCTATCAAATGCTGGCCATGAATCACGAAGGCGTGGACATTGCACACTGGCTCAATCTGTTCGGCGTGACTGGAATTGTCCTTGAATACCGTATGAGTCGCGGCGGTTATCAGCACCCCGTTCCCTTGCTCGATGCACAGCGCGCAATCCGTACCGTCCGTTCGCGGGCGGCGGAACTCGGCATCGATCCGGAGTGCATCGGCATTATGGGATTTTCCGCCGGCGGACATCTTGCGTCGTCCGCCAGCACGCATTTCGATTCCGGCGACGCATCCGCCGCCGATCCGGTTGACCGCGCAAGCTGCCGTCCCGATTTTATGATTCTGTGTTATCCGGTGATCGCATTCGATGAAGCATTCACTCACAAAGGTTCGCAGAAAAACCTGCTCGGCGAAAATGCCTCGCCGGAAACGATTCAAAGCATGTCGACCGAAAAACAGGTAAGTGCCGCCACACCGCCGGCATTTTTATTTCATACCGATGAAGATACCGGTGTCCCGCCGGAAAACAGCATTGCATTTTACCTTGCACTGAAAAAACACAACATCCCGGCGGAGCTGCACGTCTATCGCAAAGGCTCGCACGGACGCGGTATGGCGCAGGATATCGACGGTACGCGCGACTGGCCTAACAGACTAAGAACCTGGCTGAACGTCCAGGGATTTCTGCGGTAGGGACGCTTCGATGAAGCGTCCGCGGCGGCCTCATCGAAGCCGCCCTACCAAATTTTTCACCAAAAATAGGCGTACAGCGCGAGTATTGCAGCCACGACAATAATGCCGGAGATGAGCGCACCTTTGGACGGCGTAAGATCGACGGTTTTCTCTGCCTGAATTTTTCCAGGATGCGCCGCCGGTTTAATCAGCGTGATTATTGCCATAACGATAAAAACAATCCCCGGACAGATCGCCATCCGGTTCAGGAAAGCGAGTTGCGGTAGGTAAACTTTTAACAGTTGATACGCAACCGGGTTGACCAGCAATCCGGCACCACCGCCATCGCCGGCACTTCTTTAATGATCAGTCCGAAAACAAATACGCCGAGAATTCCAGGAAAAAACAGTCCTGCCGTTTTCACTTGCACACGGTATACGCCTTTTTACTGCGTCTTATGCATCATAGTTTAACAGTCTGTGCCATTCCTGCAGCGAGCGCACAGGATCTTCGCCGGCGATGCGCGCGGCAATTCCCTCGGCGGCGGCGAAGGCCGCAGCCACGGTAGTGATGTACGGCACATAATGTTTGATGGCTGCTTTCCGGATGTAGGAGTCATCATAGGCGCTCAGTTTTCCGGACGGCGTGTTGATGATAAGCTGAATCTCCCCGTTTTTAACGGCATCCACAATGTTCGGGCGGCCTTCGTGCATTTTCAGAATGCTCTTCGCTTCAACACCGTGTTCTTTCAGGAACGCGGCGGTGCCGCCGGTGGCGATCAGACCAAATCCGGTGGTTTGCAGGATACGTGCGGCTTCAATGAGTTTTTCGGAGCGGTCGCGCGGCGAGACGGTAAAGAGTACACTGCCGCTCATCGGCAGCATACTTTTTGCACCCTCTTCCGCTTTATAGAACGCGAGCCCGAACGACGATGCCATGCCGAGCACTTCGCCGGTGGAACGCATTTCCGGCCCGAGCACCGGATCGACTTCCGGAAACATCGAAAAGGGCAAGACCGCCTCTTTGACGCCGTAATACGGCACGGTGCCGCGGCTCAGCGTGAAGTCGCTCAGTTTTTTGCCGAGCATAATTCCGGTGGCAATGCGCGCCATGGAGAGTCCGCAGACTTTCGAGACGAGCGGCACGGTGCGCGATGCGCGCGGATTGGCTTCGAGCACATAAACGGTGTCCTGGCAAATTGCGTACTGAATGTTCATCAAGCCGGTAATGCCCATCTCCCGCGCGATGGTGCGCGTGTATTCATAGATGGTATCGATGTGTTTGGCGGGAATGCCGACCGGCGGGATGACGCACGCGGAGTCGCCGGAATGAATACCGGCCTGTTCAATGTGTTCCATGACCGCCGGCACAAACGCATCAGTGCCGTCGGCGATGGCATCGGCTTCCGCTTCGATGGCGTTTTCGAGATATTTATCGATGAGAATCGGGCGGTCGGGCGTAACGCCCTGTGCGGCGGCCATATAGGAGCGCAGCATCGGTTCATCGTAAACAATCTCCATGCCGCGTCCGCCGAGCACATACGACGGGCGCACCATGAGCGGATAACCGACGCGGCCCGCAATCTCCACCGCTTCGTCCACCGTAACCGCCATGCCGCTCTCCGCCATCGGAATTTTCAGTTTCCGCATGACGCGGTCGAACTGGTCGCGGTCTTCGGCGAGATCAATAATTGCCGGCGGTGTGCCGAGAATGTTCACGCCGGCCTCCTCGAGCTGGCGCGCAATGTTCAGCGGCGTCTGTCCGCCAAACTGACAGATCACACCGAGCGGTTTTTCTTTATTATAAATCTGCAGCACATCCTCCACCGTGAGCGGTTCGAAGTAGAGGCGGTCGGAGGTGTCGTAGTCGGTAGAAACGGTCTCCGGATTGCAGTTCACCATCACGGTTTCATATCCCATTTCGCGCAGCATCAGCGCGGCGTGTACGCAGCAGTAGTCAAATTCAATTCCCTGTCCGATGCGGTTCGGTCCGCCGCCGAGAATCATCACTTTTTTCGGATTGGTTGAAACCTCAACGCTGTCCGGCGCGTTGTAACTTGAGTAATAATAGGCCGCATCGGCGCCGCTGACCGGCACCGCATGCCAGCCCTCCACAATTCCGGCGGCGGTGCGCTGCGCGCGGATCTCTTTCTCCGGCACGCCGAGAATTTTAGCCAGGTAGGCATCCGCAAAGCCGTCTTTTTTTGCCGCGGCGAGCAGATCGTCCGGCAGTTTCCTGCCTTTATGGGTGAGAATTTTTTCTTCCAGCTCCACCAGTTCTTTCATCTGTTCAAGGAACCAGTGCTTGATCGCTGTTTTCTTGTGGAGCTCTTCCACAGTCGCGCCCTTGCGCAGTGCTTCGTACAGTACAAACTGGCGCTCGCTGGTCGGGAAGGCGAGTTTTACCATCAGTTCATCGAGCGACAGCGCATGGAAGTTTTTAACAAAGCCGAAGCCGTAGTTGCCGTTTTCAAGCCCGCGAATAGATTTCTGAATCGCCTCTTTATAGGTTTTGCCGATGCTCATCACTTCGCCGACGGCGCGCATCTGCGTGCCGAGCCGGTCTTCGACGCCTTTAAATTTTTCGAATGCCCAGCGCGCAAATTTAATCACGATGTAATCGCCGGAGGGTGTGTACCGGTCGAGCGAACCGTCGCGCCAGTAGGGAATATCTTTAAGCGTCAGCCCGCCGGCGAGCTTGGCGGAAACGAGCGCAATCGGAAATCCGGTGGCTTTTGAAGCAAGCGCCGACGAACGCGAGGTGCGCGGATTAATTTCGATAACAACAATGCGGCCGGTTGCCGGATCGTGCGCAAACTGAACATTGGTTCCGCCGATCACGCCGATGGACTCAACAATGGCGTACGCCGCTTTCTGCAGCCGGTCCTGCAGCTCCTGAGAAATCGTGAGCATCGGCGCGGAGCAGAAGGAGTCGCCGGTATGCACGCCGAGCGGGTCGATATTTTCGATGAAGCAGACGGTGATCAGCCGGTTTTCTTCATCGCGCACCACTTCAAGCTCAAGCTCCTCCCAGCCGAGAATACACTCTTCCACCAGAATCTGATTCACGCGGCTCGCCGCAATGCCGCGCATCGCCACCGCGCGCAGCTCTTCGAGGTTGTAAACAATTCCGCCGCCGGTTCCGCCCATCGTGTACGCCGGACGGATCACCACCGGATAGCCGAGTTCCGCCGCCGTCGCCTCCGCGTCTTCTACCGTATACACCGCCCGGCTGCGCGCCATTTCGATGCCCAGCCTGTCCATCATTTTCTTAAATTCGATCCGGTCTTCTCCGCGCTCAATCGCTTCCAGATTCACGCCGATCACCTTGACGCCGTACCGTTCCAGCACTCCCTGTTTCGCCAGTTCCATAGAAAGGTTCAGTGCGGACTGTCCGCCGAGATTCGGCAGCAGAGCATCGGGGCGCTCTTTCGCGATAATTTTTTCGAGCGTATCCACATTGAGCGGTTCAATATAGGTGACGTCCGCCATGCCCGGATCCGTCATAATCGTCGCCGGATTTGAGTTGACGAGCACAATGCGGTAGCCGAGCTCGCGCAGTGCCTTGCACGCCTGTGTGCCGGAGTAGTCAAATTCGCAGGCCTGGCCGATAATAATGGGCCCGGAGCCGATAATCATGACCGTTTCAATATCGCTGAGTCTGGGCATTAAGTACTCCTTAAATATGCTGTGTTATTATTCGTTAAATTTTGTTTTTCAGTGACGAGTGGCCGGTGGAAAATTTTCCCCGCGAATATCACGAATTTTCGCGAATGAAAACGGGCTGGATTCGTGTTTATTCGTGATATCCGTGAGCAGTTTAAAATCCGTATTCATTCGTGATATCCGTGGTTTCTTTTTTACGTTCTTTTGCGATTCCTGAATTCTGTATCCCGTATCCTGTTAAATTACGCTTCGGTTAAAAAAAGCTGGTGTCCGGCAAACTCCGGATCGCTCGTCACATTCACGCCGAGCCGCCGCAAACCGGCTTCATCGCCCGACGACGGCATGTGCGACAGATGCACCTCGCACCCGCGCAGCTCCGGCACCTTTTCTAAACACATTTGCGCCGCCGGATTCGACGCCGCACTGACGCTCAGCGCAATCAGCGTCTCCTCCAGATCCAGGCTCGGCGAACGCGCCGCGAGCAGATCCTGCTTCAAGTGCCGGATCGATTCAATCACCACCGGACTCAGCAGCAGCATTTCGTCCGGCATACCGGCGAGAATTTTCACGGCATTCAGCAGCATCGCCGAGGCCGCGTGCAGCAGCGGCGAATTACAGCCGGTGACCATCTCCCCGTCCGGCAGCTGCAGCGCCGCACCGCAAAAAATGCCGTCGCGGCCCTTGCCGGATGTTTCAGCGCGCACCGCCGCCCGGCGCGCCGGAACCACCACCGCACGGTCTTCCAGCGCCACGCCGGCGTCCCGCATCAGTTTTTCGACGCGCGCCACCGTTGACAGATCGGTTGCGCCAAGTGCGTATTCGCATTGATACCGGAAGCAGCGCCGGATAATTTCCTGAATCGCCGCCGCACGCACCACCTCGTCATTCACAATCGCACAGCCGGCGCGGTTTACGCCCATATCCGTCGGCGACTGATAAACACAGGCGGCGCCGGTGATTTTTTCAAAAATCTGTTTCAGCAGCGGAAATGTCTCGATATCGCGGTTGTAATTCGTCGCGGTTTGGCCGTACGCCTCTAAATGAAACGGATCAATCATATTCACGTCCGCCAGATCCGCCGTGGCCGCTTCATACGCCACATTCACCGGATGATTCAGCGGCAGATTCCACACCGGGAACGTCTCGAACTTCGCATAACCGGATTCGATGCCGCGCCGGTAGTCATGGTAAAGCTGATTCAGACAGGTTGCCATCTTGCCGCTGTTCGATCCCGGCGCTGAAACCACCACAATCGGCTTGGCCGTTTGAATATACGGATTCGTGCCGAAACCCGCTTCACTCACAATCCGGCTTACGTCCGCCGGATAACCGTCGATAGCCTGGTGCACATAGACCGGTACACTGCGCCGTTCCAGCCGGTTGCGGAACTGCATGGCGGCGGGCTGATTGTTAAAGCGGGTAATCACAACACCGGCGATGGAGAGACCGTGATCGCGCAGATCGTCAATCAGACGCAGCACATCCACATCGTATGTAATGCCATAATCCGCGCGTATTTTTTTGCGCTCGATGTCGCCGGCATAAATACAGAGGATCAGTTCCGCGCGCTCTTTCAGGCGCTGCAGCAGGCGCAGTTTCACGTGCGGATCAAACCCCGGCAGCACGCGCGCCGCATGATGGTCGCAGACCAGTTTGCCGCCGAATTCGAGATACAGCTTGTTCTCAAACTGTTCTGCGCGCTCGATAATATACCGGCTCTGCTCATCCAGATAGCGCTCATTATCAAAACCGGTTTTATCCATTCGTAAAAAATATCCTTCCTGACCTGCAGGTCGGGAAAATACGCTATCAGTTAAAAAATCGTGTATCAAAAGAAAAGTGATGCCGATATTCAGCACCGCAGAATTTAATAACAAAAACGCCGGCTTTTTAGGTTTCGGCGTACAAACCGCACCGTTATCATCACTAAACTCGGCGCCCTCCGCTTTACCCGCAGCGTCGCCGTCGAAATTACACGGGCAAAATAATGTGCACATTTGTGGTTTTTTGACGGGATTTACCGGATTCATCAGGATTTCGTACAAGAAAACCAAATGTGTTCGCGGTTACTTTAGTTGCGTTCTATGTGTTCTTTCGCGGTGAATAAAATCCTGTCGATCTGCTCAATCCTGTCGAAACTCACCGCTCTATTCGCCCCTCTATACTTTCCCGCCCGCAAAAACTGAAATCGCCGGTCATGATTCTTGAGTTTATAACTCCTGCAACGTATCATAAACCAGTATGACAAAAATTAATACGACTGAAGAACAGATCTTTCTTAACGAGCTCGACAAAAAACTCTGGAACGCGGCGAATAACGTTATCCCGCTCCTGATGTCATTGAAAATCACGCGCATATCCTCGTTAAGGAAAGATTGAATATTTCTATGTAGTTTGTAGATTTTTAAGGAAATATATGAGTACAAAATTTTTCAATAATACTGCAGAAAACACCCTTTTTAATAATGTTTTTCGCCAGCATAGCAAAGCAAATCTTTGGTTCGGTGACCCCGAAAAAGCAAAGCAAATTTATACACAGGAATTTATTGATGATATTTGCGATGCTGGATATTCAAATGAGATTGAAAGTGGTATCCTCCAATTCATTGAAGATGTGAAAAGCGGGCGCCTTGAAATGCGCATCCATCCATCAAAAACGCTTCATGCCAAATTCTATCTTTGTATTCCAGAAAAACATGATGAGCACTCTGATGGTTGGGTGATCATGGGATCATCTAATATTTCTGATGCCGGGTTGGGGCTCACCCCCGATGTTCATTATGAGTTGAATGTCGCTATGAAAGATTATGATGACGTAGCTTATTGCAAAACTGAATTTGATCGGCTATGGAGTCAGGGGATTCCGTTTGCAAACGAAGATATAGTCTCCTCTGTTTCAAAAACTCACCTGGGGATTCAACCAGCTCCTTTTGAACTTTACATGAAGGTGCTCATTGACACCTTTGGCGAGCAGGTGGAAGACGCGTTCTCTCTTGCACTCCCTGAAGGATTTAAAGATCTGGCGTATCAACGTGATGCTGTTATCCAAGGATATCAAATGCTTTGCCGCCATCATGGATTCTTTCTTGCAGATGTCGTTGGACTCGGGAAAACGGTCGTTGCCGCTATGATCGCCCGGCGGTTTGTTGAAGCTAACGGAAGACAAACAAAAATTCTTGTTGTTTATCCTCCTGCTGTTGAGACTAACTGGAAAGAAACCATCAAAAATTTTGACCTCAAACGGCATACGCAGTTTATCAGTAACGGCAGTTTGTCCAAAGTATTAAAAGAAGATGGCAATTACAGCTCTAAAGAAGAATTTGATCTCATTATTGTGGATGAATCTCACAACTTCCACCACACGGATAACACCCGGTTTAACGATCTCCAAAAAATCTGTAAAGCCCCTCGTTCTAATCCTGGTAATTTCGGAGAAACTCATGGCACACGTAAAAAGGTAATGCTTCTTTCTGCTACCGCCGTCAACAACGAACCGGATGATTTGCGATCCCAGATTTTACTTTTTCAAGACGCGGCCCGTTCCACCATCGAAAATGTGCCAAATATTAATTCTTTTTTCGCGCCACTTTCAGAGCGATACAAACGCGCCATGCGTGATCGCAACGACCCAAACAAGTTTGATCCAAAAAAAATTGATGCCATTTACGAAACTATTCGTCGTGTTATTCTTGAACCTGTTACTGTCCGCCGCACCCGACAAAATATTTTAAACGACCGCGATTATGCTGCCGACCTGAAAAAGCAAGGTGTTGTCTTCCCTGATGTTTCCGCCCCGGAAGTCCTCAATTACAAACTCGACCTGCCGCTTGAAATCCTCCTGTTAGAGACACTTTGGGTTCTTACGGCTCAACCAATTTATCGTGACAATCTTGCTGACCTCAATGCACCAATCCCTGCCGACACGGTTTGTGCCTCTTATGCACGGTATCGCGCTATTGAATTCCTCGACCCCAAATACCAATCCCGCTACCCCAACGCCAAGCAGATTTCTGCTACCCTCCAGGGCATCTACCGCGTCCTGATGGTCAAACGGCTCGAAAGCTCTTTTCACGCCTTTCGCTGTTCCCTTGAAAACGCTATCAGAGGTATTGACCAGATGTTGGAGATGTTTGCTTGTGACAAGGTGCTTATTGTGCCCGATGTTGACATCAGGTCATGGCTCGACCAAGGCAAAGAGCTAGATGATATCATCGCCAAGCTGATAGATGAACGTGGCTACACCGAATCTGATATCCTTTACCAAGCCTCGGATTTCTCCCCGGCCTTTATTGACATGCTCCATGCCGACAAAACCGTCTTTGAGGGTCTCCTGACCCGCTGGCGAGACGTCACCATTGATCCCAAACTCGATGTCTTTCTCGATGCCCTGCAATCCCGCCTGACAGCCCAGCCCGAGAACCCCTCCGGCAAACTCGTCATCTTCTCTGAAAGCCTCGACACCATCGATTACCTGGGTAGAAAACTTACCGAGCACCTCCAGCGCAACGACATCCTTGTTGTCTCTTCCCAAAACCGCGACCGTCGAAAAAACGATATCCGCCGCGCTTTCGACGCCAACCTTCCCGCCGCCGAACAGGACAACCGCTACAACATCATCCTCTCCACCGATGTCCTCTCGGAAGGCATCAACCTGCACCGGGCCAACACCGTCATTCACTACGACACCCCTTGGAATGTCGCCCGCCTGATGCAGCGTATCGGCCGCATCAACCGCATCGGCTCTACGGCACCCGCTATCCGCAATTTTACCTTCTACCCCTCTGACCAAGGCAACCGCGAAATCGGACTTTACGAGAACGCCCTCATCAAAATGCAGGGCTTCCAGTCCGCCCTCGGCGAGGATGTGCAAATCTTCTCCCGTGACGAGATTGTCAAGCAGTTCACGCTCTTCGACCGCGATGTCAGAGATGATGTTGATGAAACCCTCGCCCTCTTGCGCGAGATCCGGGCGTTTTTTGCCAAAGACCCCGCCGCTTACAAACGCATCAAGGCGCTCCCCCTCAAATCTCGCTGCATCCGCGCCGGGCAAAAAAATCACTCTGTCGCTTTTATCAAAGCCGCTGGTCGCATCCAGTTTTACGACGTAACCGCAGCATCACCAAAACCCATCACCTTTCTCGACGCCGTCAAACACCTGCGGGCAGATCCCGACGAAAAACCGCTCCCCTTTGCGCCGCCTGCCAGTGATAATCATTACACGGATGTCGCCGCCGCTCTGGCCGCCTTTGACGCACCCGCCTGCGGCGGCCTGGCCGTCGACCACCCCACCACTGCTGCCAGCAGAGATCGCAACTCGCTGATGGCTGACAAATTCCTGCGCACCTGCCTGCGCTGGGCAAGCAGTGGCGACCTCCCCGCCGATCTCGTCCCGGTCATCAATGCGCTGCAAAACGACCTCGCCGCCGGTATCCACACGCAACTCCCCAGCAAACTCGTCGCCCAGACGAAACAGATCAGCGAAATCGCTGCCCAACCGACACCCGAGCAAGCCGCCCAGCTCCCCGATATTCTCAACCGCCTCCATGACGAATTCGCGCCCAGGCAACACGCCACCGCCGCTGCAGACGATGCCCAGGACGCTGTGATCGTAATTTCTGAAACCTTCGTAAAAATGGCACAATAAGGATGATTCACCCAAAAGAGTGTTATAAAGAGTCTAATAACCTCACCGAATTGGGTACGATCCTTTGAATCATGTTTTTCAAACCTGGCAAACAATCCGTGAAAATCATCCGATTTATATTTACTTTCACGGATAATTCGGGGATGGTTCTTGACGGTGATTAACAAAACTACAAAATCGAAAATAGAAAAACTCGCCGCCCAATACCGCGAACTCGCCCCAACGCATGAGCAGATTCTTCACGACATAGCCATCGCGGAGATTCCGGAGTCCGTCTATAACTCCAACGCCATCGAAAACTCCACGCTCACACTCAAGGACACCGAGGACATCCTTCTCCGCGACATCGTCCGCAAGGATCGCGATATCCGCGAGATCTACGAGGCGAAAAATCTCGCAAAAACCACCGAAGACCTGCTTGCCGACACCACCCGCCCATTGACCATTCCGCTCATTCTTGGTTGGCATAACATGCTTCTCACCAACATTAACAACGATTACGCCGGACGCTTTCGCTCCGGCAGCGAGTGGGTGCGTGTGGGCTCTCACATCGGCGCCAACCCCGCCTTCACCGCCTCCCTGATGGAAGAACTCGTTGCCGGTTACAACACTCCGCCCGCCGGCAAAAAAAATAACCACGCCCCGTCAGCCGATGCCTGGTTTCTCGACCGCATTGCCTGGTTTCACGCCGAGTTCGAGACCATCCACCCCTTCTGCGACGGCAACGGGCGCATGGGGCGCATCCTCATCAACCAACAACTCCTGCGCCTCGGCTATCCGCCCATCATCATTCAAAACAAAAGCAAACGCATCGACTATTATCCGCACTTTGACCGCTACCGCACCACCGGCCGGGCGGATGGTTTTAGCGCACTCTTTGCGCTCCTGCTGTGCGAAGCCCTTCACAAACGCATCGCCTATCTCACCAGCCGCCGTATCATTCCGCTTTCCGAGTGGGTGAAAACCGCTGGTCTCAACGCCCCCTCCGTTTTAAACAAAGCCAAACGCCAGACCATCCCCGCCTTCCGTCTCCGCGAAAAATGGATGATTGATGCCGACTACAGTTTGGAGAAGCAGCCTTTAATAAACCACACCGCCGACAAGCCCAATAACTCAGAATCAGGAAAAACCACATGAAAACTCTTGAACTACTGCAAAACCGATCTCTGCAAATACCATTGAATATCTCCTGGTATCTCTCCGACCTGGGGCAATCGCAGGGACTTCAGGAACTTTACATCCGCCAATCTCCGCAAAGACTCAAAACCTTGCGTGAACATGCCATCGCTCAAAGCGCCATCTCGTCCAACCGCATCGAAGGCGTGCAAATCGAGCGTAGCCGTGTTGGCACCGTCGTTTTCGGCAACCCACCCCTGAAAGATCGCGACGAGGAGGAGGTCGCCGGCTATCGGGACGCGCTTAACCTCATACATGCCGAACCACGCCTCCCCCTTTCAGAAACCAACATCATGCGACTCCACAAACTCTGTCGCGGCCAAATCTGGGATGCAGGCAAGTACAAAGAGAAGCCAGTAGACATTATCGAACTGTTGCCCAATGGCGAACGGCGCATTCGCTTTCAAAGCGTCCCGCCATCCGAAACGCCCAGCCAGCTTTGCCGGAGCATCGAACTTTGGGAGACCCTCTCCGTAGAACGTGGCGTTTCAGCTCTCATCCTTTTGGCAGCCTTCAACCTCGATTTCCTCTGCATCCACCCCTTCCGCGATGGCAACGGCCGCGTCTCCAGGCTGCTCCTGCTCCAGACTTGCTATCTTGCCGGCATTGAGGTCGGACGCTACGTCAGCCTTGAACGCCTCATCGAGGAGCACAGAGAGCGCTACTACGAGACCCTTGAACAAAGCTCACATAGATGGCATCAGGGTAAGCACGACCCATGGCCATACATCGGCTATCTGTTATTCATCATCAAAAAGGCCTACGACGAGTTCGAGCAACGCGCTGGAGCAATCACTGCCCCACGGGGTGAGAAAACCGCTTTTGTTGAAGCTGCCATCAAACGGCAGACTGAAGAATTCCGTGTCTCTGACCTTCAAAAGGCATGCCCCGGCGTCAGTCTCGATTTGATCCGAAAAGTGTTGAAGCACCTGAAAGGGACGGAAGTTGAATGTCTGGGACGCGGGCATTCCGCTCGCTGGCGAAAATTGAATTAGGTATTACCCATTTAAATAGGTATTGAATTAGGTACTAACTGAAAGTTTTTTTATGAGCTACACCACCGACCAACTCAAACAACTCTTCTCCAATTCGTTTAACAATGAACAATGGACAACCTTCCTCCACGAATTTTTCGGCGCGGATACGCTCTACACGCACCCCAAACCGCTCGGCAGCAGGGACGGTGACGACGGCTGCCTGTTAGGCGAGTTTACCACCGCCGACCACTACAAGGTCGGCCCCTTTCGCTTCGATATCACCAGCGGCTCCGTCCTCCGCCGCAAATCAGGCCTGCGCGCCCTTGCCGACCGCTTCTTGCGTAACCACGGCTTTGACTCCGCCATCGCCGTCTTTCACGAGACCGGTTCCAACCGCTGGCGCTTCTCCTACATCTGCGATATCAAAGACGTCGACACCCACCCCAAACGTTTCACTTATGTCTTCGGCGCTGATGCCCAGCAATATCGCACCGCCATCGAACGCTTCATCATGCTCCAAACCGTCGGTATTTCTCACAAAAATATCCTCGCTGCCTTCGCTGTTGAGGCCATTGCTAAAGAGTTTTACACTGAACTCTTCGCCTGGTACGAATGCGCCCTGAAGCAAGTCCGCTTCCCTGCCGACATCATTGCCGACGATTCCCGGCGCAACGCCGAGCCAGACCATCCGCCTCATCTCCCGCCTCCTCTTCTGCTGGTTTCTTAAACAGAAAAACATCATCCCCATCGAATTTTTCGACAAGGCGCAGGCCGACCACTGGCTCAACTATACCGACGTGACCGGCTCCACCTATTACAAAGCCATCCTGCAGAACCTCTTTTTCGCCACGCTCAACCTCGACCCCAATGAAGCACGGCGCGCTTTCATCAACGACAACCGTAACTATCAAGTGATCGGCGTTGAAGGCTACCGCTACAAACGCTTCTTCAGGCCCGGCATGGCCGACCAATTCATCAACACCTGTGCCGCCATCCCCTTCCTCAACGGTGGTCTTTTTGAATGTCTCGACAAAAACCGCGAGGACCGAGCCAGCGTCCGGCGTCTTGACTGCTTCTCCAACCGCAAGGAGAACGAACCGCTCCTCGCCGTCCCCGATACGCTCTTCTTCGACCCGCAGAGAGGGCTCTTCCCTCTCCTCAACCGCTACAACTTCACTGTCGAGGAGAACACCCCGCTCGATCAGGAAGTTGCGCTCGACCCCGAGCTGCTCGGCAAAGTCTTTGAGAACCTCCTCGCCTCCTACAACCCCGAGACCGGCGCGACCGCCCGCAAACAGACCGGTTCTTTCTACACACCGCGCGAGATCGTTGATTACATGGCCGAAGCCGCTATTGCCGCCGCATTGGGAGAAAGGCTCCCGAATAAAGATAAGAAGACAGGAGAAAATGGGGACAAAGGTGCCAGCGTCCATAGTGAAGCATCCCTTGCTTCTGCCTCTGCACGCGAAAAACTCTTCTCCCTCAAAATTCTCGACCCCGCTTGCGGCTCCGGTGCCTTCCCGATGGGCATCCTCACTCGGCTGCTCGAAATCCTTGGCCCCAAGCCTGCCGAGCGTTACGCCACCAAGCTGCGCCTCATTGAAAACTGTATCTACGGCGTGGACATCCAGCCTATCGCTGTCCAGATCGCCAAGCTCCGCTTCTTCATCTCCCTTGTCTGCGACTGGCCCGACGGGCAGACACCGCCGTTACCCAACCTCGAAAACAACTTCGTCTGCGCCAACACGTTGGTCGGTAAAAAAAAGCAGGCCGTTGCCACCCTATTCGACAACGCCGAGATCGAAAACGTGAAGAAGGAACTGAGCCAAGTCCGCCATGATCACTTCTCCGCCCGCCACACCTCGCAAAAGAAGAAACTCCGCAAGCGCGATGCCGAGCTTCGTGCCCGCCTCTTTGTGCTTCTCTCAGAGAACGACCTTTTCGCCCCTGAAGATGCCCGCCAACTTGCCGCCTGGGATCCTTACGACCAAAACGCCACCTCCGCCTTCTTCGACCCCGAATGGATGTTCGACGTCAAAGACGGTTTTGACATCGTTATCGGCAACCCGCCGTATGTCCAACTGCAAAACAACGGCGGTGCTCTGGCAAACCAATACAAAGACCTCGGTTTTGAGACATTTGAACGCACCGGTGATATATACACCCTCTTTTACGAACGTGGATACCAATTCCTTCGGAAAGGCGGACATCTTTGCTATATAACATCCAACAAATGGATGCGCGCGGGATACGGGGCGAGTCTGCGTCAGTTCTTCTCGCAAAAAACGCATGCCAAAACCCTAATCGATTTCGCCGGACAAAAGATATTCGACTCTGCCACCGTGGACACAAATATCCTTCTTCTGGAGAAAACAACACAGGAGCAAGATACCCTCCCAACTAGCGCTGTTATTGCCACCGATGATTGTCGTGAAAATTTGAGCCTTTTTGTGCGACACAATGCCGAAAAATGTTGTTTTAAGGGGGATTCTAGCTGGGTCATTTTGTCGCCAATTGAGCGGAGTATCAAAGAGAAAATTGAGCGTATCGGAACGCCACTGAAAGATTGGGATGTGAAAATATATCGTGGCATTCTAACGGGATGCAACGAGGCATTCATTATCGATGAAGCCAAGCGACAGCAACTTATAGCAGAAGACCCAAAATCTGCTGAAATTATACGACCAGATTTTCTAAATCACATTCACATACCAGTTGATGCCATGCTTTTTAAAGAAATAACTCTTTTAGTTCGCAACAAAAACCATAGTGCTATCAATAAAGTGTTTGCTAATTTTTACAACCTTACTAATGAGGAGCAAGTTTCTTTAGAAACAAATTAAAACTATAGACAACAAGTTTTAATTGACTGGATCTCTTTGTCATCAAACCCGAAAAAACTGTACAGAACAGCGTCTATTTCGGTATAACTTTGCCTCAATAATAAATCATTTATAATATTTATATGTGGCAAGGTTAACTCTGGTACTGGAAGTATTTCAACAAACTGCTTGAAATATCTGGTACCTTTTTCACCGAGATCAGTGGCTATCTTTGGAAAGTACCATTTCATAACTGTAGAGTTTAAAAATCCAAGCACCCAGGTAGGGGCTCTAGTCATTATGTAACAAGTATTATTAAAAAACATCTGATCAGCTACGAAGGAAAATGAAGGCTCAGTTGCAATATCAGACCACACAATTTTAGGTTTAGAAAAATCCTCCATATAAGCACAACTGCGCAGATTATATGGGGTGTCTCCTTGGTCGGATCGATTTTCAATTTGAGCCCAATAGGAGTTAAGGTGAGTTTTCACTGCTTGATATTTTTCAATGTCAATTTTAGGAATGCCTTTATCAGGAATACCGTTGTGAGTGGCAATCAAATATAGCCCAGCCCACTCGTGGGCATAGCGTTTGATATCTCTGCCGCGCAAAATCGGTCTAATTAATTCATCAGTCCGTCTGCGCTCGGCCGCATTGGCGCAATTGGCAAGAATCTCTATGCGCTTTTGCTCGGTTATGATGAAAGCTTCGTTAAACCCTGTTTTGATCCCATAGTTGATGGAGATGTCCCACTCTTTTAAAGGGACACCGATTTTTTCAATCTTTTCCTTTATACTGCGCTCAATCAGTGAAAGGACTACCCAGCTTGCAGAAGTCCCGAATCGGCAAGGTGTAGCATTGTGTCGCACAAAAAGGCTCTTTTTTAATATCCTTCTTCGTTCAATTAAACAGAAAGTGATATTATGAACTACGGATACATCCGCGTCAGCACCGATAAACAAACTGTTGAGAACCAGCGTTACGAAATCAATTGCTTTTGCGAACGCAAAAACATCGTGATTGAGCATTGGATCGAGGAGACCATTTCAGGGACAAAGGAACCTGAAAAGCGGAAACTCGGCAGTGTACTGGCCAAGTTGCAGAAGGACGACATTCTCATCTGCGCTGAACTTTCACGCCTTGGACGCAGCCTGCTCATGATAATGGATATCCTGAATCAATGTCTGAAACGTGATGTACAGGTTTGGACGATAAAGGACAATTATCGTCTTGGTGCAGATATCAGTTCAAAAGTATTAGCATTTGCTTTTGGTATCTCCGCCGAGATTGAGCGCAACCTGATTTCACAACGAACAAAAGAGGCACTTGCCCGACGACGATCTGAAGGCGTCATACTTGGTCGGCCAAAAGGGCGAAAGAGCACCAAGGTAAAACTCACTGGACGGGAGGAACAAATTGACAGATTATTAAAACGCGGTTATTCGACATCAAAGATTGCCCGTAAACTAAAAGTCCACCGCATCACACTCGGAAAATTCATAAAAGAGCGCATGTATGAAAATCGGTTCGAAATGTAAATTAACCGGGCGTGTAGTTCTGGCGCGATAAATTAAACCGGAACTGCTCTAAAAATCATTATATCTATTAATAATCCGCTGAACCGCGAGTTGTATGACGACTCTCAAAAACGGGCATCCGATGAGACATTCCGGCGCATATCTGTTTTACCGTAAATCATTTTTATTGTAATCTATTCATTAAAAACTGATTAGATGCTATATTAATATATGGTACGAATCCTGCTTCTAGAGATTGCAAAGAGAAGGAGTTTGTTATGGATTTTAATAAAATGACACAAAAGGTTCGTGAGGCGTTTCAAACGGCGCAGTCGCTGGCCGCCGAACATGGACATCAGCAGGTGGACGGCGAACATCTGCTGCTCGCCCTGCTCCGGCAAGAGGAGGGTCTGGCACCGCAGCTTTTTGAACGGATGGATATCTCCACGCCGACGGCGCTGGCGCGGCTGGAGCAGGAGCTGCAAAAAATTCCGGCAGTTTCCGGTCCGGGCACGGAGTCGGGCAAAATTTATGTGACGCAGCGGCTTAATGAGCTGATGGTAAAAGCGCAGAAGGCGATGCAGCAGCTCGGCGATGAGTTTATTTCGGTCGAACATCTGCTGCTGGCGTTTGCGGATGAAAAAACGAAAACGCCGGCCGGTAAAATTCTCGACGAGTTGAGCGTAACGAAAAACCGGATTTTCGACGCCCTGAAAACGGTGCGCGGGAATCAGCGCGTGACGTCGGACAATCCGGAAGGCGCGTATGATGCGCTGAAAAAATACGGTCAGGATTTGGTGGAGCTGGCGCGCGCCGGCAAACTGGATCCGGTGATCGGGCGCGATGCGGAGATCCGGTCGGTGATTCGCATCCTTTCGCGCAAGACGAAAAACAATCCGGTGCTGATCGGCGAACCGGGCGTCGGAAAAACGGCGATTGTGGAGGGTCTAGCGCACCGGATTCTGCGCGGAGATGTGCCGGAGGGGCTGAAAAATAAGACGATTTTTGCACTCGATATGACCTCGCTGATGGCGGGCGCCAAATATCGCGGAGAATTTGAAGAGCGTTTAAAAGCGGTGCTGAATGAAATTAAATCGGCGGAAGGCCGGATTATTCTCTTCATCGACGAGCTGCATACGATTGTCGGCGCCGGCAGAACGGAGGGTTCGACGGATGCCGGCAATATGCTGAAGCCGATGCTGGCACGCGGCGAACTGCATTGTATCGGCGCGACGACGCTCGATGAGCACCGGAAATATATTGAAAAAGACGCGGCGCTCGAACGCCGCTTTCAGCCGGTGCTGGTGGAGATGCCGAGCGTGGAAGATACGATTTCAATTCTGCGCGGATTGCGCGAACGGTTTGAAGTTCATCACGGCGTGCATATTAAGGACACCGCGCTGGTGGCGGCGGCGACGCTGTCGGACCGCTACATCACGGAGCGGTTTCTGCCGGATAAAGCGATCGACCTGATGGACGAGGCGTGTGCGTCGATCCGCACCGAAATTGATTCGCTGCCGGCGGAGCTGGATGAAATTACGCGTAAAGTGATGCGCCTTGAAATTGAAGAAACGGCGCTGAAAAAAGAGAAGGATAAAGCGAGTCAGGAGCGGCTGGAGCATCTGCAGAAAGAGCTGGCGGAGCTGAAGACCGAAGAACAAACGCTGCGCACGCAGTGGGAAAATGAAAAGAGCGGCATTCAGCGCGTGCGCGATCTGCGCGAAGCGCTCGATCTTGCGCGGCGCGAAAGCGCGGAAGCGGAACGCGCATACGATCTGGAGCGCGTGGCAAAACTGCGGCATGGAACCATCCCGCAGCTTGAGGCGCAGTTGAAAGAGCTTGAGGAAAAACTGCACGCGGTGGACAGCGAAAAAAGTCTGTTGCGCGAAGAGGTCACCGAAGAGGAAATTGCGGAGGTCGTCTCGCGGTGGACTGGTATTCCGCTGACGAAACTGCTCGAGGGCGAGCGTGAAAAACTGCTGCAGCTCGCCGGCGATCTGCACAAACGCGTGATCGGTCAGGATGAGGCGGTGGATGTGGTGGCGGATGCCGTACTGCGCGCGCGCGCCGGCATTAATAATCCAAACCGTCCGATCGGCGCGTTTCTGTTTCTCGGTCCGACCGGCGTCGGTAAAACCGAACTGGCGCGCACGCTCGCGTTTGAGCTGTTCGACAGCGAAGAGCACATGGTGCGCGTGGATATGAGCGAATATATGGAAAAACATACTGTGTCGCGGCTCGTCGGCGCGCCGCCCGGCTACGTCGGGTATGAAGAGGGCGGACAGCTCACCGAAGCGGTGCGGCGCAACCCCTATTCCGTCGTTCTACTCGATGAGATTGAAAAAGCGCATCCGGATGTGTTCAACATTCTGCTGCAAATTTTTGACGACGGACGGCTGACCGATTCACAGGGCCATACCGTCAGTTTTAAAAATACAATTATCATCATGACCAGCAATATCGGCTCGACACTGCTGCTGGACGGCATTGATGACCGGGGCGGCATCGACGAAAAAACGCGCGATCAGGTGATGGAGCTGCTGAAAAGCAGCTTCCGTCCGGAATTTCTCAACCGGCTCGACGATACCGTGCTGTTCAAGCCGCTCACCGAAACAGAAATCGGCTCGATTGTTGAACTGATGCTGGACGATCTGCGCGGCCGCCTGGCGGCGCGCGACATTCAGCTGGAGGTCAGCGACAACGCGAAACAGTACATCGTCAAAGAAGGATTCGATCCGGTGTACGGCGCGCGCCCGCTCAGGCGTTTCATTCAGCGCCACTTTGAAACGCAGCTCGCGCGCAGCCTGATCTCCGGCGAAATTACCGACGGCCATACCGTCCGCGCCGATCTTAAAAACGACAACCTCGTTTTTAAAATTAAAGAATAAGGGTCTGAAAAGAGAAATGAATGGTAGGGCGGTCAGTCCCTTGCGCGCCGTTGAAATAGAATATTCCATACTAAACGGCGGTCAAGGGACTGACCGCCCTACCTTTTTTGCGGGAAATTAAAATTTTACTTTTATTTATTCGTTTATCCGGATTTACGAATTTTTATTGCTCTGCCCGGCGCTGCTTTGTTAGGGTGCCGGTATGACTCTGAAAGAAAAGCTGCATTCCGGCACGCTGCTGCTCGACGGTGCAATGGGCACGATTATTCAAACGCTGGAGATCACGCCGGAGCAATGGAACGGACATGACGGCTGCAATGAATGGCTGAATCTTTCTGCGCCGGAGATTCTCCGCAGTTTGCACCGCGCCTATCTCGCCGCCGGTTCCGATGCGATTGAAGCCAATACGTTCGGCGCGTCCCCGCTGACGCTCGGCGAATATCAGCTGGCGGAGCGCGCGTATGAAATCAGTAAAGCCGGCGCACAGCTTGCGCGTGAATGCGCCGCTGAGTTTTCAACACCGGAACAGCGCCGCTTTGTTTTCGGCGCGATCGGCCCCGGCACCAAACTGCCGTCGCTCGGACACATTTCATTCGATGAGCTGTACGATGCCTATCAAGTTCAAATTCAAGGTCTGCTCGACGGCGGCGTGGACGGTCTGCTGATTGAGACCTGTCAGGACCCGCTGCAAATCAAAGCGGCGCTCGCCGCCGCCGATGCTCTGCCTGGCGCGAACAGTGAGATTGTGCGTTATGTTTCGCTCACCGTTGAGACCACCGGCACAATGCTGGTCGGAACCAGTGTCGCCGCCGCGGCGGCAATTCTGGCGCCCTATCCGGTGGATATTCTCGGACTCAACTGCGCGACTGGTCCGGATCGCATGGCGCCGCACATTGAAATGCTGGCGAAACTCTGGCGGGGAAACATCGCATGTATGCCGAACGCCGGCATGCCGGAAACAGACGCCGCCGGAAATGTGGTTTATCCGCTTGCACCGCTGCCGTTCGCCAAAAAAGTTGCGGCGCTGATGGCAGCGCATGGGATTTCTGTCGCCGGCGGATGCTGCGGCACAACGCCGGAACATATTGCGGAGTTGAGGAAATTGGTAGGGACGGCGCTCCGCCGCCGTCCGCAAAAAATTCCGGCGCTCGACGGAGCGAACGCCCTACCTCAAGCCGCCAGCCTGTTTCAGCCGGTGGATTTAACACAGCAGCCGGCGCCGCTCTTTATCGGTGAGCGCGCGAATGCCACGGGGTCGAAAAGATTCCGCGACGCACTGCTCAATAATGATTATGAAAATGCTTTTCACATTTTAAGTGAGCAGGAGGAAACCGGCGTGCATATACTTGATTTGAGCTGCGGGTACACCGGTCGCGACGAGCGCGCTGACATCGCCGTACTCGTTCCGCGCATGGCGCGCGAATGCCGCGCACCGCTGATGATTGACTCCACATCCGCCGCAGCGATTGAAGACGCACTGAAACGGTACGGCGGGCGGGCGCTGATTAACTCCATTAATTTTGAAGACGGCGGTGCGCGCGCTGAACGCGTGGTTGCACTGGCGCGCCGGTACGGCGCGGCGCTGGTCGCGCTGACGATTGATGAAAAAGGCATGGCGCTGCCGGCGGATGAAAAATTTGCGGTGGCAAAACGGATAGTCGATTTCTGCACCGCACGCGGACTAGCGCCTGACGATCTGCTGATTGATCCGCTGACCTTTACGGTGTGCAGCGGCGATGAATCGCTGCGCGATGCGGCGGTACAAACCCTGAACGCCATCCGCCGGATTAAAGCGGAGCTGCCGGGCGTGCGCACGCTGCTCGGACTTTCCAATATTTCATTCGGACTGAAACCGGCGGCGCGCAAAATTTTAAACGCGGTGTTTTTACATCAGGCGGTGGCTGCCGGTCTGGACGCCGCGATTGTGCACGCGGCGGCGATTGTGCCGCTGAATGAAATTCCGGCGAATCTGCGCACCGCCGCCGAAGCGCTGCTGAATAACGATTTTTCCGCCGGCGATCCGCTGGAAAATTATATCAACCTGTTTGAATATTTTCAGGAAGCACCGGAAGAAAAACCGGAGACGCGCCCGCCGGCGGAACTGTTAACGGATGCGATTGTGCGCGGGAAAATTCCCTGGATGCAAACCGCTATGCCGGTATTGCTGAACACGGAGCGCGCCGAAACGATCCTGAATGAACTTCTACTGCCGGCGATGAGAGAGGTCGGCCGGCTGTTTAACGACGGCACGCTGCAGCTGCCGTTCGTGCTGAAATCCGCCGAAGTGATGAAGCACGCGGTGGATCTGCTTAAACCGCATCTGCAAAAAACCGGCGCCGGCGAAAGACCGCCGCTCATCCTGCTGGCCACCGTTGCCGGCGATGTGCACGACATCGGCAAAAATCTGGTTGGAATTATTTTATCGAACAACGGGTTTGATGTGCTCGATCTCGGCATTAAAGTTCCGGTGGAACAGATTATCAACGCCGTAGAAAAACATCATGTGATTGCTATCGGGCTGAGCGGACTGCTGGTAAAATCCACTACTGTGATGGCAGAAAATCTTTCCGCGTTTGAACGCGCCGGCATTAAAATTCCGGTGATGCTCGGCGGCGCAGCGCTGTCGCCGGAGTTTGTCGATCAGGTCTGCCGCCCGCTCTATTCCGGCGAGGTGCTCTACTGCAAAGATGCATTTGTCAGTCTCGCAGCGTTGCAGGAATTTAAACAGACCGGACACTTTCCTGAACCGGCGCCGGTCAAAAAGAAACAACCGGCCGCGCCAAAGAAACCGGCGCCGGCAAACGAGATCATTCACCGCGATGTGCCGGTGCCGGATGTGCCGGCCGACACATGGATTGCGGAGCGGATTGATCCGGATGAAGTCTGGCACTATCTCGACACCCATGTGCTGACGCGCGGCGTCTGGGGATATAAGCAGGGCGAGCTGTCCGACGCCGATTATCAAACACTGCGCGCGGTGGAAATTCTACCGAATCTTGCCAAAGTAAAACAGATTGCGCGCCGTGTCTTTGTTCCGCAAATGATTCATGGATTTTTCAACTGCCGCGCCGCCGGCGACACACTGCTGATTCAGAATCCGGCAACCGGCGGGGAAATTCCGTTTGCCTTTCCGCGCAGTGCGCGCACCGGAATCTGCTTAGCAGATTATTTCCGCACCGACCGCGACATCGCCGGCTTGATGGCCGTCACGCTCGGCGGCGGCATTGCAAAAAAAGAGCAGGAACTGCGTGCCGCCGACCGCTATCTGGATTATCTGCTGTTTCACGGGCTCGCTGTGATGAGCGCCGAAGCGCTGGCGGAATTCGGGCACCGGCAGATCCGCCGGCAGTGGGGATCGCATGAAGGCGACCTTTCGCTTGAAGAAATCCGGCGGCGCAAACTCGATCAGCGCCGGTTTGCCTTCGGCTATCCCGCCTGCCCCGATCTGGCGCTGAATAAAATCTGCAGTGAACTGTTAGACACCCGGCGAATCGGAATCACCGTCACTGATCTGTTTATCCTGGATCCTGAAGTCTCCACCTTTGCGCTGATTACACACCACCCGCAGGCGCACTATTTTGCGATGTAGGCCTGGGGACGTCGTATCGGCCATTTCCGCCTTACAATTTTATGTCTGCCGGAATTTATCAACCCGTGAAACCAGCTGTGCCGGCACACGGACAAGAATTTCGGCGAACTCGTCTTCATATTTTTCTTCGAGCACAGTGGCGGAATTTTGCAGGAGCGCGAGCAGGCGTCCTTCACCGAACGGAATCCGCAGCCGTAATGTTTGCTTATCACCTTTCAGGCAGTCAGCCAGTTCGTTCAGCAGAGCATCAATTCCTTCGCCGGTTTTTGCAGACACCGCGACAGAACGTCCGGGCTGGCGCGCCAGCCGGCGCGCGGCATTTTTGCCTTCCGGTGTATCAATTTTATTCAGCACAAACAGCACCGGTTTGTTTTCTGCACCGAGCTCCTGCAGCACCGCGTGCACCGCGTCGATCTGCTGTTCCACCTGCGGATGTGAACAATCGGCCACATGCAGCAGCAAATCCGCCTCCGCCACTTCTTCCAGCGTCGCTTTAAATGAATCAACAAGATGATGCGGCAGCTTGCGAATAAAACCGACCGTGTCCGTGATTAAACACGGCTCGCGGTTCGGCAGCTCAACCTGCCGAGTCGTCGGGTCCAGCGTTGCAAACAGCTGATCCTGTGCATAGATATCGGCGCCGGCGATCCGGTTGAGCAGGGTTGATTTTCCGGCGTTTGTATAACCGACGAGCGACACAAGCGCCCAGCCGTGCCGGTGCCGGCCGCGCCGCTGCTCCGCGCGCCGCAGCCGGACAAGCTCGAGCTCTTTTGTCAGCGTACCGATTAGAAGCTGGATGCGCCGGCGGTCCATTTCAATCTGAGTTTCGCCCGGTCCCTTTAATCCGATTCCGCCGGCCTGCCGTTCAAGATGCGTCCACATCCGGCGCAGGCGCGGCAAAAGATAGCGGTGCTGTGCGAGTTCAACCTGCAGACAGCCTTCGCGCGTCTGCGCGCGGCGCGCGAAAATATCAAGAATCAACTGTGTACGATCGAGCACGCGCACGCCGACAATCTCTTCCAGATTACGTCCCTGCGCCGGCGAAAGGTCTTCGTCGAAAATCACCAGATTCGCATTAAACGCCTGAACCTGCTGTGAAATTTCTTCAGCCTTGCCTTTGCCGATATAATGCCCCGGATAAATTTTTGCCTGCTTGCACAGCACACGATTCAACACTTCCGCGCCGGCGCTTTCCGTCAGTTGTGCGAGTTCATCCAGCGTGTCGCGAATATCCCACTCCTCATCGCGCCCGCGCATCATCACGCCAACCAGAATTGCACGCTCTTGAATTTTCGGATCCGTCTCTTTTAAATTTGTCATAAAAATTTCAGTCGAAAGTCAAAAGTCTTGAGGTCGAAGGTCTGCCGGGGAGGGCATTTGCTCTGCACCGGAATTCGGATTTCCAAAATACGCGTGGCGCGGACATTCCTGTCTGCGCAAAATGAGCAGACAGGAATGTCTGCTCCACAATCAATGTATACTGTAACATAAACGTTGTTTTCCCAGCGCTGTTCTGCCCGGCAATCACATGACAGGCTGGTTGAGGAGCAAACATGTTCATTAAGTATTCCGCACCAAATAGTCACGCACGGCGGATTCATCGTTGGCGATGGTGGTACAGCGGGTTGCGGCGCCGGCGAGTGCATCGAGCGCCGGATGATGTGCGGCGGTGCCGATAGCGCGTTCGATGGCGGCGGTGAACTTTGCCGGATGCGCGGTGGCGAGGCAGATGGCAGGGACGGATCGATGATCCGTCCGCGGACGCCTCATCGAAGTGTCCGCGCCTTCCATAAACCGCTCCGCAACGGCAACGCCGACAGCGGTGTGCGGGTCGAGCACATAGCCGGTGGAATCATAAATTTTCTTAATGGTGGCAAGCGTCTGTTCGGTGCTGCCTTCGCCGGCAGCAAAAAGGTCATCGACTATGCCGCCGGCGTTCAGTTCCACCGTGAGTTTTTTATTTGTTGCAAAGCAGTTCATCAGTGCACGCAATTTCCCGGCGTCCTGTCCGGTACGATAATAAAGATAGCGTTCAAAGTTGCTGGCGACCTGAATATCCATCGACGGACTGAGCGTCGGCATGACGCTGCCGATACTGTATTCGCCGCTGTTGAAGAAGCGCGAGAGAATGTTGTTTTCGTTGGTGGCAAGGATCAGTTTTTTCACCGGCAGTCCCATTTGCACCGCGAGATATCCGGCGAGAATGTCGCCGAAATTTCCGGTGGGCACAGAAAACTGAATTTCCGGCGCGCCGGTTTCTGCCTGCACGCGGAACGCAGCGTAAAAATAATAAACGATCTGTGCGAGCACGCGCGCCCAGTTGACGGAGTTTACGGAACCGAGCGAATGTTCTGTTTTAAATGATACGTCGGAAAAGATGGATTTCATCAGATGCTGACAGTCATCGAACGTGCCTTCAACGGCAAGGTTGAAGACGTTATCGTCAAGCACACTGGTCATCTGCAGTTCCTGCACCGGACTGGTGCGTCCTCTGGGGTGCATGATGAACATGCGGATGTTCTCTTTGCCGCGCACGCCGTAAATTGCAGCGGAGCCGGTGTCGCCGGACGTCGCGCCGAGAATGTTCAGTTTACCGCCGCGTTTTTGTAAAATATATTCAAACAGATTGCCGAGAAACTGCAGCGCAATATCTTTAAACGCCAGCGTTGGGCCGTGCCAGAGCTCGAGCACGAAAAACCCGCCGACCGAAACCACCGGCGCAACTGCCGGCGAGCGGAAGGTGGCATAGCTTTTTTGAATTAAATTTTTCAAATCTTCCGCCGGGATATCGGTGGCGAACAGGCGCATAATTTCGAATGCCAAATCCTGATACGACAGATTTTTCCATTGTTCCAGCCGGTCGCCGACCGCCGGAATGGTTTCCGGCAGCAGCAGGCCGCCGTCCGGCGCCAGACCCGTCATTACGGCATCCAAAAACTCCACCGGCGCCATTTTCCCGCGTGTGCTGATATAGTTCATAATGTAATGCGTAATGCGGATTGCGTAACGGGTAAAGCACAAACTGCACAATCGTTTCCGGCCGGTAATTTTATGACACCGCGGTTTGATATACTTTAAAAATACGAATCAGATGATTCCGGTCAGTATTTTTTGTCATGGCCAGCACCGGCAGGAGGCATTGAGCCAATTCACAGTTTCGGAAGTTTAGGGCGTGTTAACACAAGCGTAAGAATTCCACGATGAACGCGAAGACAATGAATCCCAAAAACATAATGTCCAGTTTGTCATACCGGGTGAATACCCGGCGACAGGATTTCACCCGCCGGATGAGTCGCTCAACCTCATTCCGTCTTTTATAGATTATTGTATCGTAATCCCATGGGTTTTTCCGGTTCGGGTTGGGCGGAACAACAGGTATAAATCCCAGTGTCTGAGCCAGTTCCCGGGTTTCATCCCCTTCATACGCACGATCCATAAGCAGATGGCATGGTTTCGGGATTCTGCCCATGCGCATCAGCAGTTTTCTGCCCCACGGCGCGTCACCCTCGTTGCCGGCAGACAAGCAGAAAATTACTGCCTGACGAGCAGTTGCGGCAACCAGATGTATCTTGGTAGTTCGTCCGCCCCGTGACCGCCCGATGGCTTGCGGGCCGTTTTTTTCAACGCCCTGCAGGCGTCCGGATGAAGGTCGTGTCCATAATATTTCGCACATTTATTTTGAGGCTCTCCATTCTCCGCAGCCTTATGCTGCCCTCCATTCTAATTCATAAAGCCGTTCCATGTTCAGGTAGCGCCGGGTGCCCCATTGGGTTCCGGCGACATGCCGCAACCGTGCCGAGACCAGCATCAGCGCCGATTGGCCATCCGGGAAGCTGAACAACAGTAAACTTTGACGTACGGTCAATGGCAACGAACATATATAACCTGCCTTCTTCCGTGCGGACCTCAGCGATGTCGATATGGAAAAACCCGATCGGACAGGTTTTGAATTTCCGTTTGCTCCGGGGATCTTTGGTATCCGGCAGCCGGCGAATTCCATGACGTTGGCAGCAACGATGCAGAGAGGAGCGTGTTAAATGAGGTATGGCGGTCTGCAGGCTGTAAAGACCATCATCGAGCGGAAGCTGTGTGTGCCGCCGAAAAGCGACACAAGCGGCTTCTTCCTCCTTGCTCAGCACCGTTGACCGGGGTTGCCTGGGCCCCATCGGGGCATCCTGTACGGTTGTGCGCTGTCGCCACTTCGCTACGGTTTTCGGGTTAATACCGTGCCTCCGCGCCAGAACATTCAGGCTCTCTTGACGATGTTGTATCGTTCGACGCACCGCCTCAGCCGTACGGGCGCACCCGTGTACTATCTGTCCCATAATTTATCCCTCCGGAGCTGGTTATACATCACTCCAGTACACTGGGGGACTAAACATCTAGGCCGGAAAACAGTCATTAAGTGTCTGATCCGCCGCCGCCAGAACCGCCAGGAAGTCGTCGGGCCACGACCCCGGCAAATAGCCGGGGTGGTTGGATAAACTGGCTTAAAAAAGAGACATCGGAAATGGCGGCCTCTTTTTTTAGGTTATAGAACAAGTTGAGTCCTTGTTCCCAGACAAGAGTATAACACATTTGATTTCAGTCGGCTTGTGTTTCTCCAACCACGAACCACAAACGATTATCCATCGTGCCTTTATTGGAAAACGTTCTGATCATCGTGTATATAATTACAACACGAAGAATTGCTTTTATTTACGATCTGCGTATATTCTGAATGTAATGAATAAATTTGTTTCTAAATATAAGGTGCCGAATCTGGAACGAGCTCTAATTATCATTGAACTGCTGAAGGAACATCCGGACGGCATGACGATGTCGGAAATTGCAACGAAGATCGGTGCATCACCGACCAGCGTCTTTCGCATCACAATGACGATGATTGAAAAAGGATATTTTTCACGGGATGAAGAGACGAAAAAAGTCCGGATGTCCGGCAAACTGTTCGCCATTTCGAGCATCGGGACGTGCGATAAAAATATTACAGAAATTGCAGCGCCCTATCTCCGAAAACTGCGGAATCAAACCAAAGAAACCGCGATTCTCGGCGTACTGCTGCCGAACCGCGCGCGCGGCGTTGCGATTCTGGAATATCCGGGACTTTATCCGTTTAAATTTCTACACGATGTCGGTGAGCCGATCATTCTGCACGTCGGCGCTCCCGGGAAAGCGTTGATGGCGTTTTTACCGGATGACGAACAGGACGAACTCCTGAAAAAGATGACGTTAAAAAAATTTACGGAACGCACCATTGTCAGCAAAAAAAAATTAAAACATGAACTGAAAAAAATCCGGCAGCAGGGCTATGCAGTTGGGTTCGGCGAATGGATGGAAGAAATGCATTGCATCAGTGCACCAATTCTTGACCGGTTTAATTATCCGCAGGCTGTTGCCTGGATCACCGGGCCGTCTTCACGAATTATTTCTGAAAATATTTCTGAACTGACGACTTATGTAACAGAGTGCGCGAAACGGATTTCTACAGATTTACAAAATGACCGGCCGTAATTTTTAAAGTGAATCTAGATAGAACCGGCCTTTGGTGACAAATGGAAAATCATCTGTTCTGAACGGGGAAGCAGGAAGTCCGGCGGTGTTGAAAAGAGACGGAACAAACCATTTTTTCCATCCGTAGCGGACGAAAACGGGATTGTTAATTTCCGGCGATGAAACAATGATTTTCCCGTCACGGCAGACAGCGCCGGCGGCAACAAATTTCCTGTCTTCTCCACAAATTTCGAATGCGTTCTCTGTTCCGGAAACCGGAATTAACCGGACATCCGGAGTATTAAATGTGAGTTCAATGACAGAGCCGCTTACTTTCGATTCTTTTAATTCCGGACCGCGGCAAATTAAATTATTTTCGCCATAAGCAATATTTCGCGCGAGCAGACCAAGCCGTCTGCCGGCTTCCGGTTTAGAATGCGGATGAATATCTTTTTCTTCTCCGCCGTCAACCAATACTGCCATGCCGGTGTTTTGTACATTTTTTTCTGTCCAGCGCTGCACTTCCCGTAATTCCGCCCACTGAGGTTCATTCGCATCTTTGCCGCCGAAAGTTGCCAGTTGAACGAATAAAAACGGCAGATCCGGATTATTAAAATCAGCGCGCCATTCGTTAATCAGCGCCGGAAAAATTTTCCGGTAATGCGCGGCGGCATGATTGTTGGCATTATTTTCGCCCTGATACCAGATCACACCGCGAATTGTATACGGGATAACCTGTTTAAGCATCGTTTCATATAATCCGCCGGGGCGTTTAAAATTCCGGCAGCTCATTTCGATTTCCGGTTTCCAGCCGACCTTCTGCCTTTCCGCCTTCTTCCGCAGCCATTCTTCGACAAGACGGTCATATTCTTTCAGATATTCTGTGAAACTGCTTTCGTCTGGAAATGTTTTTTTCACATGCGAATCATACGCATCAATCACCTTTTTTAAATCCGTATCAGCCTCCAGCGTTTTCCGGCTCATCCACGCTTCCGCTGGCGTTGCACCGACAGCGCAGACGATAATTCCGACGGGCACGTCCAGCGCATCCCGGAGATTTTTTCCAAAATAGTATGCGGTTGCAGAAAATGTCCGGACGGTTTGCGGGTTTGTCATCTTCCATTCCGGTGCACTGTCATTCTCGCCGGAATAATCCAACCGCGGAACAGTTGCCACGCGCAGCAAAGAATCATTTGCGCTCATTACATCATCTTTCACCGTGCGCATATAATTTCCCATCGTGGACGCCATATTGGACTGGCCGCCGGCAAGCCAGACTTCGCCGACAAGAACATTTATAATTGTAGATTGCAGATTGTTGACTGAAGATTTGAAGATCATTTCACACGGTTCGGATGATGCCGGCAGCGGATCAAGCTGCACCTGCCATTGACCGCCCGCATTTGCCGCCGTTATTTTTTTCTGGCCGGCAAATTCAATCGTTACCGTTTCGCCCGGTTCCGCAGTTCCCCAAACCCGGACAGGCTCATCGCACTGAAGAACCATGTTATCTGTAAAAATTCCGGCGGGACGAATTTCAGAAAAAACCGGTGCCGGAAAACTTAATAACGTGAGTGCGCACAAAAATGCGAAATTCAATCTGTCTTTAAAACCGGTTTTTAATTTTCCGGAATAAACTGTTTCCATGAATCTGTCTCCATTAACTCACCGGACTCTAGGCGGTTCCAGAGTTCCGGATGAAGTTTTTTTACCACAGAACGGGCGAGGTTCGCCTTGAGATTTTGGTCAGGCTGACGGCAGTCAATGTCCTGAAGTCCCCTGTCGCTGTATTTTGACTGCCAGTCTTTTTCCAACTGCCTCATCTGCCGAAGCACGTCTGCATATCCCGGATTACAGGCAAGATTGGTCATCTGATCTGGATCTGTTTCCAAGTCATAAAGTTCTTCCGGCGGTTTTTGTTCTGCCAAAAATATCAGCTCTGCCGGGGAAAGTTTTCCTGCGTTTTTCAGCCGGCGCATTACATGAATTGCCGGACGGTTCAAATCAAGATACGCCTGATGCGCATCCCATGGAACTTCCGGCATACGGTTGGCAATATAAGTAAATTTTCTGGTTGTGATGCTGCGGGAACAGTCATTGATTTCATCCCAGATGTCGCGAGCGGAACGGATGTATTCGCGGTATTGCGGATTACTGACACCGAACACCGGTTTTCCGTCGAGCCAGTCCGGCATTTCCGCGCGGGCAAGTTTTAAAATCGTGGCAGTAATGTCCGTCATACAAACCAGTTCATCTATCACCGTTCCCTTTGGAATCCCCGGGCCGCGAACAATCATGGGCACATGAATTCCGGTATCCTGCAAATATCCTTTTCCGCGCAAATGGCAGCGGCCGTTATCCGCGATGAAAATAACATATGTATTTTCTGCGAGACCTTCATCTTCCAACCTTTTCAGAATCTGCCCGACCTCGTTGTCCATATACTCAACCGTGTCAAGGTATGCCGCCCAGTCGTAGCGGATTTCCGGTGTATCAGCAAACCAGGTCGGCAGTTTAATATCATCAAGCGAAACCGGATGCGCTGAATTTTCTCTGACTTCATTCCACCAGTCGCCGCGATGCGTCACAATACATTGAATCTGATTAAAAAACGGCTGATCCTCAGCGCTGAACCGGTCAAATTTATCGAACAGCCCAAACTGTTCGATGCCGTCATACGGACCAACGGCAGTATGCTTGAAATTGCAATCTGTTTTCCGCCCATTTCCTTTCACCAGGTCACTTCCAAGAATACAGGTGTATCCGGTGCGCCGGAGCCAATACGTAAACGGTTTGTACGGTGCTTCCAGCGGAACATCACGATTGCTGCGATGATGCTGCGCATTAATAACCGTCTGATGTGCGCCGGTCATCATCGCCGAACGGCTAGGAGAACAAATAGGATTGCTGCAGTATGCACGCATGAATTTTGCGCCCTCTTCCGCCAGCCTGTTCAGATGCGGCGTTTTTACACCTTTCATCCCATAACATTCCAGATCCAGGCTCATGTCTTCAGCCATAATCCAGATAAAATTCGGCTGGTCCGGCAAAGCGGCGGCGGAAAATACCGGAATGAATACGCCGGCGGCGGCCCAGATATAACTCTGCGTTTTAAATTTTTTTATCATTTCAGCCAAACTCTTCCGTCACATCTGAGATGTTATCATATATAATCCGATCCGCCGATAATCCGGCACCTTTACAATCTGGAATCCGCCGATACCAATATTTGCTTGTATGGCTGATACCGTCAGGGTTAATGAATCCGCCGTCAACGGGTTTTCAGCCGTGCCGAAAAGCACATACGAACCGATCGCCGATGCGATCGAATTACTGTCGGTATTGGTTATCTGACTTAAAAAAGGCGGATTACTTTCGTCAACCGTCGGCATCGTATAATAATATGTTGTCGAACCGTCGCTTGAAGACCCTTTTCTACCATTCCAGCCGCTCAAGTAAGCAATAACATAATATTGAGCATAAGGAATATCGCTCAACGTCATCGTTACCTGCGTACCGGCAGTATCACAGCCAGGTCCGGCGCCGTTAACCCAGTTATCCCATGCCGCATTCCCGGAGAGCCGGATTGCCGCTGAAGAACTGATATCCAGCGTTGTTCCGGCAAAATCAACGATTGCCAGTCCGTTCGTATCCATCACGACATTTGTCCATGTGCCCGGCACAACACCGGGAAAATCTGCATCTACGCCATCTTTAGCAATATTGCCGGATCGGAAAAAATTGACGCTGATAACATCATCCGACTGTCCAACCTGTGCCGTTGAAATAAATGCAGTCAAAAAAAATATTATAGAATATATTTTCATTCTGATCCCTCCCGATTCATTCCGCTTGCAACCCGCGAAATGCAGGCTCGATCATTTCTTTATCCAGTTCATCCCACATTGCTTTCAGCTGTTCCGCTTTTTCCGGATACTGCTTGATCAAATTGGTTTTTTCTCCGATGTCGTTCGGTAAATCCATCAATTGCACCGCCGGCCCCGTTTTCACCAGCTTCCAATCATCATACCGTATGGAGAAGAATCCCTGGTCGTATTTCCGCCACCACAGCATCCGGTGCGGCCGTTCATCATTTTTTCCGGTCAAATACGGAACCAGATTCACACCGTCCAGCGGGCGGTCTGCGGACGGCGCTGCGCCCGCAACAGCGGCCATTGTCGCCGCAATATCCAGCGACGAAACCGGAAGTTCATACACTTTATTTTCCGGCAGAACCCCGGGCCAGCGCATCAGAAACGGGACCCGCACGCCGCCTTCATATAAACTGCTTTTTGCACCGCGCAACGGCTGATTGTTCGACGCATTATCCCATGTCGGTCCGCCGTTATCCGACAGGAAAAAAATCAGCGTATTCTGTGCAAGATTTAACTCGTCAAGCAGACTGAGAATTTCGCCGACACCGTCATCCACTGCGCTGAGCATCGCCGCGTATGTCCGGCGTTTTTCATCCTGAATATCCTGATGCCGCGCCAGATATTTTTCGGTCGCTTCCAGCGGCGTATGCGGCGCGTTATAGGCGAGGTATAAAAAGAACGGTGCATCTTTGCTGTCACAGATAAACTGCAGCGCTTCGCGCGTCAGAATATCCGTTAGATATCCCGTCTCTTCCACCTGTGTTCCGTTACGCTCCAGCGGAGTGAGATATTCTTTATAGCCGCCGCTTTTCAGTCGCGTTTCATATTCCGCCGGAAAATAGCGGTGTCCGCCGCCGGTAAATCCGTAAAAATAATCAAATCCGCGCAAATTGGGATAAAATTGAGGATGATCGCCAAGGTGCCACTTGCCGACCGCGCCGGTACGATATCCGGCGGACTTCATCAAATCGCCCAATGTCTTTTCACTAAGCGGAAGCCCGATCGTCGGATCAGTCCGGTCATACGCCGGATTCCGCTCGAACCCGAATCGCTGCGGAATCCGTCCGGTCATTAAACCGGCGCGGCTCGGTCCGCAGACTGAATACGTCACATACGCCTCCGTAAACCGCACACCTCCTGCCGCCATACCGTCCAGAAAAGGCGTCTTAATATCGCTGCTGCCTTGAAAACCGGTGTCGGCATAGCCCTGGTCGTCCGTCAGAATAATTAAAATATTCGGCGCCGGAATTTTTTCCGCCGGACTTGCGCCGGAAAATGAAAACGCCATTCCCAGAGTAAGCAAACTTCTTTCGATCATAATTTTTCTCCTTTCATAAAATTTTCTGTCTACTGCGTCACAAAACCGGTAGGGTACTCGCGCCGCCGAGCGCCGTTATTTTTTCGCCGTGCGGCGGACGGCGATGGCGCGCCGTCCCTACCCGTGGACAACAAAATAGAAATTATTCTAATATGCCCGGATTTCAAAAATACGCGCGGACCGGTCACCGCCGGTTTCTTTCACCATCACCCGCAGCCGCTGTGTTGAAACCGGTTCAAACTGATGCACGCGCCGGCGCTGAATATTATCATCCATCGCAACAACGGTTTTCCATTCGCCGGAAATTTCCGCCTGCACATCATAACTGCGGACACGTTCAGGAATTTCGCCACCGTTATATCTGTAGCGGTCAAGGTTCGTATCAAAAATCAACTGCACTTCTTTGATGGTCTGCGGTTCATCCCATTTTAATTCAATCCACTGCGGCAGCGGCTGCGCCGGATCGGACGACCACATATTCACCGTGCCGCTGTTCAGGCAGCGCGTGATGCCGTTAATTACATTCGCCGCGCCGAAATCATACTCCCATTCAAGCGCCGGTTCGGCGTAAAATGCCGGAATAAATTTATCATCAACGCACCATACGTCGGAATATTTATGCAGCGCACACATGCGCGGTGGATTGGAAATGCTTCGCTGCCAAAGCACCTTGCTGATACCGCCGGATTTTTCCAGAAAACTCAGCATCAGGAAATCGCCCTTCACCGGCAGATTCACATCCACCGGCAGCACACCGGAAAATCCGGCGGGAATCGACACCGGAATTTTTGCAATGTTCGTCCGGCTGTCGAAATCACGGAACGTTGCGGTTGTGTCAATATTAAGATAGGCCTCGCAATCCGTGCCGCCGGTATTCCTGATCCAGAAATTCAGCGATCCGATTTTCTGCTGGCGCCCAACCGGACACATCACTGTTCCGGCGTTCAGCGCAACTGTTTCACTGCCCTGAATTGTTCCGGGGCGGTAAAAATATTCCTCTGTAACTTTCCACACATCCTGCACGCTCGATGCCGAGCAGACCGCTTTGCGCGCCAGATCCGCCGGATCTTCATTCTTGAGCGCCGGAATATATTGATCATCACGCAGCAACCGCTGTTGCAATTCGCGAATATGATCGCGCCCGACATCCCGCGGAGTGATTCCGCGCGCGGCGCACATCGCCGCCGCCGTGCCGGCGGCCTGACCGGTAGACGCACACGTCATCATAATCCGCACCGTGCCGAGTGCATAATGCGTCACGCTGATGCACCGCCCGCCCATCAGCAGATTGCTGATATTTTTTGAATAGAGACAGCGGAACGGAATCCCGCCGCCCATCGGAACTCTGTAGTTGCATTCATACGGATTGTTCACCGAAAAAATACCGAGCGGATGATGCACATCCAGATTCCAGCCGTAGTGCGCAATGGAATCTTCAAACCAGTGCGCGCCCATCACATCGTTCAGCGTTAGAATATAATCGCCTTCCAGCCGCCGGGATTCGCGCCGCCCTAAAAACGGGCCGACATAATTCACATCAAAATTTTTCGCGGTGTCTTTTTTACTCCACCGGTTTTTAAGAAAATCCGCATAGCCGTAAGCAATCCGGAAAAGATAATCGCGGGCATACTCTCCCTGCCAGAGATCGTCAACCGTTCCCGGATATTCAAGCCACCAGGGACGCGCGGCAGGGCCGCTGATCGAACGGGCAAAACCGTCCGGCAATACAGCCGCCCACGGCTCCCGTTTTAATTCAACCGGAACGCCGGTATTCACCATAAACGGCGAACCCGCATTCAGGCTGCCGCTCATCGTAATGTCGTCGGATTCCACCGGCGCCGGCGCTTCATTAAATTCATCTCCGGCTTCACGCCCCAGCCGGAATGTTGCGCCGGCATAATAACCCAGCCAGCCATCGCCGGTGCAGTCAATGAATGTTCCACCGTAAAATTCCGCACGCGTCCCGTCCAGCGAATGCACCGCTTTTACGCCGCGGATTTTTGAATCCGATTCCATCACGACGCCGTCTACGCGCATATTCACAAACACCGTCAACAGCGGTTCAGCGTCCGCCAGTTCGTGATATACGCCGGCATAATTTGCGGCGCCGGAATCCGCCTGCAGCAGAATCGCTTCATTAATAATTCCGCCGTCGCGCATATGTCCGTGCATTTGAATCGCACCGTTCATGCCAACGGAGAACTCGGCGCCGCTGTTACCGCCCAGCATCGGCCGGTCTTGAATCAATGCGGTTTTCACACCATGCCGCGCCGCCGCAATCGCGGCACTCACACCGGCCGGGCCGCCGCCAACCACAATCACATCAAACCCGTCATGCACCGCCGGTTTTAAATCCAATCCGGCATACACCGCACGCGCCGCCGTCATGCCGTCCTGCTCCGGTGGAATAAAATTTTCATCCAGCGTTAAAATCAGCGCGTCGCACCGTCCGAAATAACCGGTCTGGTCAATCAGGCGCAATTCAATTTCGTCCTCTTTCAGCGCAAACAAATCGCCTTTCTGCCATTCCCATGCGTCAGAATTTCCACCGCCAAACACACCGGAGCTTTTTTTACCGTTAATGCTGATCTTGAACATTCCCGGCGAGTGTTCCCGATCCCAGTTTCTCGACCGCACCCATAACGTATAATTTCCGGTACGGTTGATTTGAACTTTCGTTACAGCATCAGCCACCGGGACGCCCGGCTTGCCGGTGCCGCCGGCAAGCAGATAACCGGAACCCATCAAATGCACAAACTGCGTATCGTGATACCAGCCGCCGTAATCTGCAAAATCTTCGGCGTCAATCCAGACTGTACCCGGCACAACGTCCGCCACAACCGCGCGCGAATTTTTCTGCAACGCCTGCGCCACCGCCGGCACCGGATATGCCAAGGGTTCAGAGGCCAGCGATTTTCCACTTTGGAACGACACCAAAACGCCTAGTGCCGCCGAAAACATACCGAATAAAATTTTTTGCATGGTTTCTCTCGCAACGTTCCGGACGGCAGACGGCCTGCCGCCCGGAAATTAATGATCACTGAATTAAATTCAGCCCTGCTGTTTCAGCCGACGGAACAAAAGAACCAGCACTCCGCCCAGCACAAATGTTCCCACTGCCGCCGGCTCGGGAACTTGCACCAGCTGGAATCCGCCGATACCAACATTGGCCTGGATGGCTGATACGGTCATAGTTAATGAGTCCGCCGTTAACGGATTTTCGGTACTGCCGAAAAGTACATACGTACCGACCGCCGACGCTATCGAATTACTGTCTGTATTTGTCACCTGACTCAAATAAGGCGGATTACTTCCGTCAATTGTCGGCATTGTATAATAATATGTTGTCGAACCGTCGCTCAAAGAGCCTCTTCTGTCATTCCACCCGCACAGATAAACAATAATATAATATTGATCATAGGGAATATCGCTTAATGTCATCGTTACCTGTGATCCGGCAGTATTGTGTCCAAATCCTGCACAATTCACCCAGTTCGCCCAATTCGTATTTCCGGCAACGGTAACTCCCGCCGAAGAAGAAATATCAAGCCCTGTTCCACCCAAATCGGTTATCGCAAAACCGTTGGTTGCAATCACGATATTCGTCCACGTTCCGGGCACAACGCCGGAAAAATCAGCAGCAACGCCGTCCCTGTTTATATTACCGGTTCTGAAAAAATTAACGCTGATGACATCCGCCGGTGTGCTCAATGCAGCCAGCATGAGCGCTGCAACTAATACTATGATTTTTTCTTTATTCCTCATTGTATACTCCTCTCTCTGCTCTGTTTCCTGACAGCTCCTACTCCCTTTCAGAGCTGTTTTATCGCGAATAAACATCCTTTTCGTTCATCCGCAAAATTTTTTATATCAATTGATTTTAACAATCTGGAATCCCCCGATTCCGCTTGTACTGGAAATACGTGTTAGTGTGAGCGCTAACGGATTTGACGTTAACGGGTTTTCAGCACTGCCGAATACAACATACGAACCGCCGTCAATGCCGCCCCTTGTGCTGGTATCTGTGGACAGCACCAGCGCCGGTTTTTCAATTTTCTCAAAATCGTAATAGTACGTCGTTGTTCCGTCGCTGATGGATCCTTTCGCCTTATTCCATCCGCTCAAATAAACAACGATATAATATTTGGCATACGGAATTTTGCTCAGCGTCAGCGTTGCCGTCGGAACATCTTTTCCAACGCCCGGGCCGGAGCAGTTTGCCCACCGTTTCCAGGGAACTTCATTAACCGCCCCGGTTATCGGCGTTGAACTGATATTTAATCCTGTTTTCCCGGCGTTTGCGGAGATTTTTTCTCTTGGCAGATACGCAACGTTTTCCCATGAAGACGCCGGCACAACACTTTTAAAATCCGTGCCAATCCGGTCTCCCAGATGTGTCTGCCGGAAAAAATTTACATTGATCGACTCGGCGGACTGCGCACCCAGCGCAATCAAAATTATTCCGGCAACCAATCCTGTGATTTTTCTTCTGATACTCATACGACGTTCCTTTCTGCTTCCCAATACTGCAAAATTAAGTAAAACGCATTTCACGCGAAGGTTCCTGTCCGTGCCCGATTTCTTTAATCCGGTCGGAATAAACTTCAACCACCGCATAGGCATTTTCTTCCGGATGTTCGACCATGCCTTTTACAGTGACGTGGTAAATTCCGTCCTGACATGTATATCCCCCGCCGTGATGGTGCCCGGCAAAATATGCGGCCACACAACCGGCGTTGTTAATCAGATTCAAAACCGGTTCCGGTTCCGCCATCAGATAACGTGGTGCGGCTTCTTTTAATAATGCATAGTGGCAGAACATGATGACTTTTTCATTTGCCGCCTTTGCCTGAGTCAATTTTTCATCCAGCCATTCAAGCTGAGAATTGCTGACGATTCCGTATCCGGCGTCGTTTCCGTCAAGCACGATGAAACGCCAGCCGGCGGCAGCGGGTGATGTAAAGTCATAATAATAAACCCCGTTCAAACGCGGGTCTTTGTCCATGTATTTTCTCAGAAGAATTACCCCGTGATTTCCGAGAGCATGATATGCCGGCATGGTCAGTCCACCGTAAATACTCAACGCATGCTCTAAATCGGCAGAGGCTCGGGAATTGCCGCCATCGATAAAATCACCCAGTTCAATGGTGAATGCCAAATTCTGCCGGTTCAGGTCATCGACACACCGTTTCAGACTTTCAGATGCCGCGCGAAAATTCCGCTTACCGTTCGTATCTTTATCCGCAACGTGAACATCGGTCAACAGTCCGAAAGAGAATAGCAGTTTTTTAATCCCGGCAATCGTCACAGCCTGAGAAAATGCCGCCGGCGCCATTGCAGCACATGCCGCCGCCGTCCCTAAGCGGCCCAGACAATGCCGGCGGGTGATCATATCCGGCGTTTCACAGTTTCTGCTGATCTTATCCATTGGCGTTTCACAATTTTCAAAACATCCGTAACGGCAAAATGGTTACGGATGTTTTGAAAAATATATTTTTACTTATATGGATTTTAATTTTCTGAAAATTAACGATCCGGCAGACGTGATTAAAAACAAGCCGATCGTTTTTGATTCAGGCACCTGCACAATTTGAAACCCGCCGATTCCCGACATCGAAGCAATACGGGTCAGCGTCAGAGTCATTGAATCCGCCGTCAACGGATTTGCAGCGCTGCCGAACACGGCATACGAAGCGACACTCGGACTGGCGCTGTCTGTGCTGGTGGCCTGCACCAATGAAGGTTTTGCAAGGCCGTCAAACTTATAATAATAGGTCGTTGTTCCGTCATCAACTGCACCTACCCCCGCATTCCATCCGGAAAAATAAACAATCACATAATAGTTGTCATACGGAATGTTCGTCAGCTCAAACGACACAAGCGCGGCACCGTTACGTCCAACTCCAGCCCGATTTGCCCATCCTACCCAGGCAGCTTCATCTCCTACCGCTACAACACCCGGAGTAGTGCTTGTTTCGGTAACATTCAAACCCGTTCCCAGCACATTAGCTACAGAGGTGCCGTTGACTGTATCTATAACAACGTTCACCCAGTTCGTACTGGGAACCACGCCGAATTCACCCGTTACAGCATCTTTTCCTTCGCGCCGGAAATTAACGCTGATGACATCCGCCTGTACACTCACTGCTGTTAAAATAAACGTTATAATAAGCGCTATGATTTTTGCTTTGCTCCTCATGGTATACTCCTTTCTGTTTGTATCTATTCGCAACCCCTACTCCCTTTCAGGGCTGTTTATTCATGCGGATAAATCATCCTTTCTTTTTTTATCATTTGTTTTATCCGCAAAATTTTTAATCAATCCACTTTTACAATCTGAAATCCGCCGACTCCGCTGGCGTCTTTAATACGCGTTAATGTGAGCGCTAATGAATTTGATATTAGCGGGTTTTCAGCACTGCCGAATACAACATACGAACCGCCGTCAAGGCCGCCTCTCGAACTGGTATCCGTGGACAGCACCAGTGAGGGCTTTTGGATTTTTTCGAAATCATAATAATAGGTCGTTGTCCCGTCACTGATGGATCCTTTCGACTTACCCCACCCGCTCAAATAAACAACGATGTAATATTTGGCATACGGAATTTTGCTCAGCGTCAGTGTTGCGGACGGAACATCTTTTCCGACTCCCGGTCCGGAACTGTTCGGCCAGCGCTTCCAGGGTGCTTCATTAATTGCTCCGGCAATCGGCGTTGAGTTGATGCTCAATCCCGTGCGTCCGATATTGGAAACAGATATCTTTTCGTCCCGCACATACGCCACATTTTCCCACGTTGCAGCAGGGGCAACACTTTTAAAATCCGTGTCGATTCTGTCCCCGGGATGTGACTGCCGGAAAAAATTAACGCTGATCGATTCTGCAGACTGTGCACCCAGCGCAATCAAAACCAACCCTGCAATCAGCCTTACGGCTCTTTTTCTGATATTCATATTGTCTCCTTTCTATTTTTCGGTTCCTTTCAGAACCCTTCATTACCGGAAACCGCCAATCCTGTTTTTGACGGTTCATCCGTAAAAACCGTCCGGGTGTGTTCGCCCTGATAACGGTTGTTCTTAATCACGGCATTTCCACAATGTTTCAGATCAATCAAGTAAGCATCCGGATGAAACGGCGTTTCGGTTTTGGTTTGGATGATTTGATTGCCGGAAACCGTTAAGCGGTCGGCATGTTCAGCCACCACAATGCGGTTATCGAAGGTTTCAATCATGTTGTCCTCGAAATGAATGCCGCGGTCATACAGTGTTGTGGCTGAAAATTCGCGGCCCAGACGCGGACTGATCATCAGCACCGCGTGGTCGCCGCCGCCATACACGCAATCCATAAACCGGTTGCGCCGGATCAGTGCATCATTCACCGCGCCGGATTCGTACCATAACGACGGATCGCCGCGAAACAGCACCGCGCTCATCATGGTGGACAAAGTATTCTCCTCGATAATAATTTTTCCCGGCGTTTTCAGCAGAATGCCGCGCGCACGGTTTTTCTGCACTGTACAGCCGCGCATGGTGAAATCCGGATTCCACGTTTTATTTTCCAGCACATCACCGGCGGACAACCCAGCCGGAAGTTTTTCTTTGAAGGTTAATTCCGTGAATACATCGTTCAGCACGTTTACGCCAACCACTGTATTTTCCGCCGCGTGATCCATCAGCGGCCGGATAATCATCCAGATTTCATCGCCGGGCGCGGCGAATTCAAAACCGGTCTGCTCAAAATGCATCAGCCTGGTGCGCAGCGTGTATTCGTCCAGCACCGCATCCACCGTCACATAGGTTCCATGTACATTCGTGGCGTCATCCAGCATGCTTTCAAACCGGCAGTTTTCAAGCAGCACCTCACCGCGGCAGTTGCAGAAATGCGTTGCATCCGCCGCGGTGGAAACAAGACGTGACGAACCTTCTTTTACAAACACACTGCACCCGGATAGCCGGACATTTTCGGTCCGCTCGCAAAGAAAACCCATGCCCGGCGCATAGTGAACCGTTACATTTTCAAACACGACATCCTGTGAAGATTTCACATGAAATGCCGGACCGTAGCGTTCTTCACCTTTCCCGCCTTTGGAAACAACCACCGATCCAACCGGCGGAAAAGCCCGCGGGCGGTCATAAAAACGCACCGTGCCGTCCGGTTGTTTATCGGTGCGGTAAGGCCGGCTTTGAAAGTCGTAGAGACTGCTGCCGTAAAGCGGCTGACGTTTTTCCGGATCGAACGCGATACTGCATCCCGGAATATGAAAACTGAAACCGTCGATTTTCGGAAAAGAAAGCCGGCTGTCGCAAATCTCCCAGGAAAATCCGTCTGTTTCTAAAACAGCGTCATACCAGCCCTCTTTTTCATTTACGGCCGTCACTGCCGCCTGCAGCACAAACGGAATATCCCAGTCGATGGAAAGATCGCGCACAGTCACGCGCGAGCAGGACTCAATTAGAAACGGGATGATCTGCCCGTGAAAAATAAATTCCGCGCCGTTTCCTTCCATCTCAACATCCTGCATTCCGGTCAGCGGAATGGCGATCTGTTTGTATCCGTTGCCATGATTGGTGATACGGCAGTATTCGCCTTTGGCGTGATCCGGGTAGAAATAATACCGCCCCGGAGAAAACACCAGTTTCACCGCCGATCCGCCGGCCTGTTTCAATGCCGCCGCGAGAGCCGGTACCATATCGCCTTCCGCCGGATTGATAACAATGGTGCGGACTTCCGCCGATACCGTAGAAAACGATAACAAGCAGACTGTCAGCAGCATCCACTGTTTAATATAAGTTCCCGCAGTCATTTTATTTTTTTTGCTTCACTGTCTGATAAAATTTTACCGGTAACGTTTTTCGCGTTGGCGCCGATACTGATCAAATTTGCTTTGTCGATGTACGGACCGGGATTCTGATAGACATTGGCATCCGCGCCGCTGCCCAGTGTAACGTCCATCGCGTTATCAACATGAATGAACGAACCGTTATTCACACCGAGTTTTTCAGCGGCATTGTCTTTATACCCGTGCGAATTAATGAACCGGTTACGGTTTATGGAAACATTGCCGGCGTTGTTGATGTTGATATTCACTCCGCCGACATTCACAAATTCGTTATCGTTGATTTGAAGATTGAAGTGGCCGATCACGTTCTTGCCGGAAAATGAAACGGTAATTGCGCCGGCATGAATCAGCCGGTCGGAAGCATGGCAGCCTTCATTGACGGAATTCAGCACATTGCTGCTGACAATCACATTCGAAACCATATCCGCTTCCATAAAATTATCCGCCTCCGCCGCCAGCAGAATTCCGGGCAGCGCACAATGACTGATCGTGTTGCCTTCGATCACACCATCGGACGCTTTAATGATGATCCCGCGTGCCCGGGTATTGCATATTTCATTATTGCGCGCGACGAACCCGGATCCGTTGCGGTTGCGGTTCGACATCAATTCTCCCGGCTCCGCGTCAACCGCCTTGTCCAGCGTTACCGTCATCACAACTTTATAAAGCCCGCGGAAAGAGTAGCGCGGATATTTTTCCGCCAGCAGTGTCTGAACATCCTGCAGCGGCACTGCCGAATCTCCAACTGCAACAATTTTCCGTTCAACAAATGTTCCGGTGGTGTCGTTATAAACACGAACCGTGTCGCCGGGATGAAAAATTTCATCCTGTGCAGAAATATCCAGCGTTTTGCCGGAGGTCTTTTTTAAAACAACACCGAAGCCGCCGTGAATCGCAATGGCATCGTCGCCGAGGCCGATAAACCGGCAGTTTTCAATACGCGGGCCGACATCGCCGAATTTACTGTGAATGCCGTCGGAATGCGCGCTCCGCAGGCGGGCAACTTCCGCCAGCAGCGGCCGCGGCCCCGGAATCAGATTTACGCGCTCGTAGGCACAGCCGGTACTCATGTATTCGCAAATGCTCCAGCCGCGCGCGCAATGCAGTGTGACATCCTGCAGAACAATTCCGGCGCTGTCTTTAATCCAGACAGTATAACCCATTGCCTGATTCGGCGTGCTGACATAATCGCCGGCACTCCAGCCGTGATCTGTATGGCGGGTTGTTGTAATCAGCCTGTACGTTGAATCGCTCTGCTTCACAATGCCGGACAGACGAAGGTCTCTGGAAAATTTTTTCCGCATCAGCGAGTCGGAATGATGCACCATTAAACGATCGGCATCCGGCCAGTTCGGCGCCGGATATCCGGTATGAACCGCCATATCAATCCATGAACCGTTTGCCGCCACATCCAGAATTGTTCCCTGCGAAAACAGCAGCGGATCATAATCGGAAATCAGGCCTCTTAATGTAATATTTGACGAAGACTCCACCTGAAGCACGCGCCGCTGGACATTGCGGATAACCATCCGGACACCATGGGCATTAATATCTATATCGGACCGGTTCGTCAGATAAATTTCCGCCGGATGATAACCTCCGGCATAATAACGTCCGGGATGAATCCGGATCGAAGATTTCCCGGCGCTGCAACCGTTATCCACCTGCGTCCGGATATCCGGGCTTTCCAGATAGACGATATCATAATCCGCTGAAAAATTTCCGGCGCCGGAAAGTTCAATGCAGATGCGATCGCCGGAACCAAGCCAGCCGATCTCTGTATCAAACTCCGTTGCACCGTTAATCTGCCGGCGCAAAACCGGCGCCTGATCTCCGACGAACACCTGAATTTCCGGCAAGGCGGCGCCGGAAGACGGTGCGCTTATTTTGGCGTTTACTAATCCGTAAAAACCGGATTCAGCAACCTGATGCAAAACTGTTTCGCCTGCACCGAGCTGCCGGCCTGTTTCATTTTTTATCGTTTTTGCGGCGGCCTTATCCAGTGAAAATGCGGATGCGGCAAGCACCGGCTCTGCTTCAACACACACGGTTTCATCTTTTACAATAAAACCCAGCGGTAATGTGGAGCCACCGGCAGAAACAGCATCCGATAAAAGCTGCAGCCCATCAATTCCGCCGGAAATTTTCGCTGCCTTCGGCGCATTAACGCGCAGAACATAAAACCCGGATTCCGGCACAGCCATTTTTGCGGCGGACGCGCTTTCTATTGAATAAGAAAAACCGGCTCCGGAACCGGCGAGAACCGTCAGTGCAATAAAAACAAAATTCTGAATTCTCATGATCATCCCTTATTTATCAAACACCGACAGATCCCATTCGTTCTGCCATTCAATCCTGAACTGGATCGCTCCGGTAAATTCAATCGGCAGCCAGACATAACGTCCATCGATCGCATTTTCAGGATTCCAGATATCGAACATTGCAATGTATGCATCTTTCTTTCCCTGCACCTGCTGAATGTATGTGCTTTGCGCACCGAATGTTTTTTCCGGGCCGAACCCGTTTTGCAGATTCACGCCGATGCTTGGATTTTCCAGCTCCACCCACGGGCCGAATATATTTTCCGCCACCGCGCCGCGCGCCGCATTCGGCGCCCAGCCGGTGCAGCCGCTGGCAATCAGGTAATATTTTCCGTTCCGTTTGCAAACCGCCGGCGCTTCCATCCAGCGGTGTTCAAAAATGCGGACATATTCTCCGGTAGGAGCAAGATAATCGTCGGTCAGCTTCGACACATGCATCGTGCTGTTATTTTCAGATGAATAAAAGTGATACGCGGCGCCATCGTCATCCACAAACACCGTCATATCTCGCGCCATCTGCCCGGTTTCAAAATCGCGGCCGAGAATGTTCTGCTGCACGATATCAAGCAGCGTATTATCGCGCGCATTAATACGGATAATCTCCGCTTCTGTCGGAATGGTTTTTCGCGTTTCACAAAGATTCAGCGGCCATTTTCCGGCGTTCGGGCGATATGATTTCAGATATTGAAACGGGCCAACCGGTGTGTCGCTGACGGCTACACCGCTGCGCGCAGTGCTGTAGCCGGTATCCTTAAATTCCAGATGAAACCACATGACAAACTTGCCGGTTTTTTTATTAAAGACCACTTTCGGCCGCTCGAGGATGCAGCTTTTTTCGATCTCACTGCCTGGCGTTTCTGATACCGGCAGCGCAATCCCTTCATCTTTCCAGTTATATAAATCTGTTGATGAATAGCAATGTACGCCGACCATCGCCTTGTTTCCCGCTTTCCCTTCAATTTTATGTTCGCCGTACCAGTAATAAACACCGTTGTGATAAAGCAGCCCGCCGCCGTGTGCATTAATTGCCACGCCGGAAGTATCCTTCCATTCCGCACCCGGATAAAACCGGTCATACTGTTTAGCGCATGCTGTTAATGTGATGCCGAAAACAACCGGAAACACCCATCGAAACACGGTTTTTGATAACTTCATTTCTCCTCCTGTTTTACGCAATTAACGTCAGGCCCCAATACAGCAACACAACCAGCAGGATCACCGCCGCGCCGGAAATCTTTGCGCCTTTCCAGAATGTCAGATCCACTTCGCCGGTATATTTTTGTACATACTTTTCCGCTGCCGGTTTGAGCAGGCGGATAAAAAACATGATCATTAAAATCAGCAGAAGATTGATTCCGGCGACATGCAGCCAATGAACAGGATTGCTGAAAAATACTCCGTTCTTATAAAACCCGAACCAGCCGTAGAACAGAATCCCGATCGGCACGGCGATGTACACTGACAATGCTGTCGCGCGTTTTGAAAGCACGCCGAGTAGAATGATGGCAAGAATCGGAATATTAAAAAATGCCATCAGCTTGCGCATCAGCGTATAAAGTCCGTCCGGCGCGTTTGCAATTTCCGGCGCAATCAGAATGCAAAGCACAACCAGCGCCAGGCCGAAAATCCGTCCGGCAGCCACCGTTTCACGCTCCGTGGCATTTTTGTGTAAAACATTTTTATAACAGTCAACGCTGAACAGTGTGGTTACGCTGTTCAGCCCGCCGTTAAATGAACTTAGAATTGCACCGAACATGACCGCTCCGAAAAATCCGGTCATCCACGAAGGCAGCACATTGGCAACCAGCACCGGATATGCCACGTCTTGATGCGACACCGTGATTTTCCCCTGCGCATGTAAATGCCATGCAATAATTCCGGGCAGGACAAGTATACCGATGCCGAGAATTTTCAGGAACGCGGCAAATAGTACACCCTTCTGTCCTTCCGCCAGATTTTTCGCCGCAAGCGTTCGCTGAACGATCATCTGGTTCGTGCACCAGTAAAACAGGTTGATGATCAGCATTCCGGTGAACAGCGTACTGAACGGCACGCTGGATTCCGGCCCGCCGACCGGCGACAGCATTTCCGGACGGTTTTGAGTCATAATGCGGAACGCTTCATAAAAACTTCCATCGCCCAGTTTCCACAAACCGAGTACCGGAATTAAAAATCCGCCGATCACCAGACCAACACCGTTCACGCCATCTGAAACCGCCGCTGCTTTTAGCCCGCCGACAATCGTATATGCAACGCCCGCCAGCCCCAAAGCAATAATCATAATCCACAGCGACGCCCGTTCACTGACGCCAAGCAGTCCGCTGACATTAAACAGGTTATTCATTCCAATCGCACCGGAATAGAGAACGAACGGCAGGAAACTCAGCGTCAGCGCAACCAGAAACATCAGTGAGACGATAGTGCGCACGTTTTTCCCGAAGCGCATTTCAAGAAACTGCGGAATGGTTGTAATTCCGCTTTTTAGATAGCGCGGAAGAAAAAATAACGCCATGGCAACCATTGCAACCGCCGCCACTGTTTCCCACGCCATCACCGACGCACCGTGTAAAAAGGCATTGCCGTTCAGCCCGATAAGCTGTTCCGTTGAAATATTTGTCAGAATTAATGAAGCGGCGATCACATACCAGCCGAGACTGCGCCCGGCCAGAAAATATCCGGTCGTCGCGCTGAGATTTGTACCGCGAGCCTTCCACCACGAAATCACCGCAACCAGTGCAATAAATCCAAAAAATGTTATGGTCGAAATAAAATTCATTTCCCCTCTCAAATATCGGCGTACTCTGGAACGTTTTTGTTTCGTACTGCTTTTTCCATCGGTAGACCGGTGTCATAATCAAGCTGGCACGGTTCACCGTCATCCGATTCGCGTTGACGCGTAAAACCGGTAAATGACCACGTTGCTTCGGGTGCATCGGCGCGCCACGGACGGCGCAGCCAGTAATAGCCGCGGAACGGGTCACGTGTAACATTCATCCATTCGATGAGTTTATCGTGCAGTCCGTTGCGGACGGTTTCGTGTTCCGGCGACAGAATCAGATTGTTCATTTCACCGGGATCGTTTTGCATATCATACAGTTCATCGGATGAAAGCAGATTGATTGTTAATTTATAACGATCACCGCGAATGCAGCGCTCCGGCTGAAATCCGCCAAAGCCGTCGTGGTCGATTTCGTAGCGGCCGAATTCGATAAAAATTTCTTCATTCGTTTGTTCATCCAGATTCAGGAACATCGGCACCATGCTTTTGCCCTGCAGCACTTTGGACGGTGCTTTACATCCGGCGGCATCCAGCGCCGTTGAAACAACGTCGATGTGCGACATCAAATTATTGCTCACCGAATTTTCCGGAATTACGCCGGGCCAGCGCACAATGAACGGGATGTTGGTGATTTCATCATACATCACTGGACCTTTATTCATCAGCCGGTGACTCTGCAGCATGTCACCGTGATCGGCAGTGTACATGATTAATGCATCCGGCGCATATTCATCAATCGCATCAATTACTCGCCCGATTTCATAATCAACAAATGAATTGCAGGCAAAAAAACTCTGCCAGTGCAGATCAAGATTCCGGCGGTCTGTCTGCTTCAGATTATCACCGGCCCAAACACGCTGATGTTCCGGTTTGTTCATCAGCGGATCGGCCATGTTTTCCATCCACGGCAGCGTTGTATCGCGGTGCATATCGAGAAAGCGTTTCGGCGTTAAAAACGGGCCGTGCGGTTCATCGAACGAAACGACGAGCAGAAAATCTTCATCACCGTGATTTTCGAGAAAATCCACCGCGCGGTTTGCAACACGGTGTCCGAATGTAAACTCATCCGTAACACCGGCGGCGGCATAATTTGTTTTTTCCTGCCGCGAACGTTTCCGCTCTTCCGGCGTGAGTTCGTCGAGATAATTTTGCATATCATACCAGTACGCCGGATCCCAGCCGTCCGGACAGATGCCGCAGCCGAAATAGTCGCCGCCGTCCAGATGCCATTTGCCCATATACGCTGTGTGCAACCCGAGCGCCTGCGCCCGCTGTCCCACGGTGCGCGTATTCGCATCCAGCGCCATGCAGTTCGACCAGGCATTATTAATGTGCGGCCATGTGCCGGTAAAGAGCGCGGCGCGCGCCGGTCCGCAGACCGGCTGACAGGTATAGGCCTTTTCAAATCGCACACCGCCGGCGGCCAGCCGGTCAAGTTGCGGTGTTTTCATATCGGGATTGCCGTAGCAGCTCACCATGTCCTTGCGCTGCGTGTCGGTCATAATAATTACAATGTGTCGTTTTTTCATATTTTATAAATTTTCGTATTTAAAATCAATTTCGTATATAAAAGATAGTAGCCTGTGCTCAATTACGCAACTTCTTTTTCAGAAAATATTCTATCAGATTATATCGTTGCTTTTTTTGTGTCGCGAATGCCGGGGACTTTTGCCTTCACTAGCGCCGAGATTAACTGCCGCGCAACAAAAATTTTAATCCTGACGGTACCGGCGCAGCAAATGCATTAACGGTTCCGTCGATTCCGGTGATAAAAATTGCATTTCCAGAAACTGCTGCTGAAGAGCCGATTGGAGTTCGCAAGTCATAGCTCCACTGTTCTGTGCCGGTATTGAAGTCGAGCGCTATAAAACGCCCGGACGGCGCACCAAAATAGAGCGTCTCACCGGCGATAACCGGCGAACCGGCGATTGCCGGCGCCCTCCCGCGCCCGCCAAGGAAAATCGGTGCGGTGCCGGCGCCGGAAAAAGTCCACTGTGCTTCACCTGTATTTTTATCGAGACATAAAATTTTTCCATCCGGCGTGCCGATAAACAATTTCTTGTCAGACACTGCCGGGGAAGAAAGCCCCCATGACGCGCCGGATGCACTGAGCGGTTTTAACCATCGGACGTCTCCCGTCGCTGCATCTAAGCAGGCAAGACTTCGTTCGTGCGGATAATATAGTGCTGTCCCGTCAACTACCGGCGCACTGGACGCATGATTCTTTTTGTTTTCCCAGATTTTTTCACCGGAAACTCGGTCCAGAGCGATAAGTCCATACTGATATGGGATGGATAAATAGACCAGATCAGAACCAATCGCTGGATGCATGTAGCACCCTTTGGGTTTGCTCCCGGCATTCGTAAACGTTTCCCAGATTTCTACGCCGGTAAATCTATTCAATGCTGTAAATTTATCGCCGGGACCGGTATACACGATATCATCGGAAACAACCGGCGCCGCATAATTCCACGCCGCGCGGCTCGTTCTATTCAATTCGAAATCGTATTCCCAGATTTTCCCGCCGGTGAGCGCATTTATTGCAATCACCATTCCCTGCATTGTTGAAATATAAACCATCCCGTCTTTTACAGCGGCGCTGCATTTCACGGCAGACCGGGTTTTATAATGCCATAAAATTCTGCCGGTGGTTGCATCCAACGCGATCACGCCAGATTCACCAGCACGCCCATCTGCATCCACTGCCATAAACAGCATGCCATTTTCAACCACTGGTGATGCAACATTTACACACCGGTTTAACGGCGTGCTCCAAGCCAGACGAAAGCCGTCTGCCGCAATAAGATCACCCGCACCAGAATGTTGTGCATTACGCTGAAACTGCGGCCAATCACCAGCGGATTGCACCAGCGGAATTTCAAGAGCTTTACTGGAAACTCTGAACGAACGTTTACTCCTCGTGGCCGGTACACCGGAAGTCCATTCTACCTCAATTTCAGCCGTATGCTGTCCGTCTGCTGACACACTGCTTTTTGCATTCCACATCCAGCCGTCTTGATGCGTTAAAGAGAACCATGCCCCGGAATCAATCCGTCCGCGCACCTGAACCGGCGGATCAAAAGCATCATAAACTGCAACCGAAAAATCCAATGCACCGGGACGATACTGCGCATCGTTTTCCGGCAAAACGATCCCAACGGATTTTTTTACTGTGCTGAGCCTGTATTCAACATCTGTAATTTTTCCCCCGCATGCAGTAATCCACGCGAGCGCATTCGGGGAACCGTCATCGCCGCTGTTCAAGGCGCGCGGAGAATTAATATTAACCATGTCGTCGATGTAATACATCTGCCGCGAATGATAATGCCCTGTAAATGACGCTTCGACGGTATGTCCGTACTGCTGTGCATCGTCAACGAGTGCCGGGCGCACCGGCGAATGTGTGCATAGAATTAATTTTGTCCCCTTGCTTATGAGCGGCAGGAGATTATCAAACCATGTTTTGACATACGCTGTAGTGTACCGGCCTCCGCTCTGGTCGAGAAACGGTGTAATGATAAACAGAAAATCGCTGAAATGAAATGCATATTGCGCCGGACCAAGATGATATTCGTATCCTCCTTGAAGATAATCATCATATCCCGGCGCCGGTGTGCCGGCATCACGGGCGCCGGTAATATCATGATTGCCGATCGTGCTGAAGTATGGAACGTCTCCGAGTTGTTTCAACGCATCTGCATAAACCGAACCTATTACCCAGGGATTATCATTAAAACAGTCGCCGGTATCGAGTACGAAGTCCGGTCGTATTGGCGCATCTGCAATATCTGTTAGTAATTGTTTGAATGCCGTCACAGTGCTGTTTAACAGGTGAATGTCAGTAAAATGCGCAACGGTAAATTCCGCTTTGTTCGACGCAGCCCATGGACATAATTCAAAATTCAAAACTGCCGCTGTCCCGGTTCTCGGAATCGGCTCACAGGGAAAGACAGTGGAATATTTTTCAGTGCCGCGATATCCGCGAGGCAGAATAACATACACGAATCGCGTTCTATCACGACTAACCGTCAGCTGATATTTTCCTGCAGCATCCGTTAAAACAACACTGACTGAGTCAGAAACCATAACATTGGGAAGCGGCCGGTTGTTGGTATCGCATACGGTACCGGTAACTGTTACAGCGCCGGCCGACTGCCCAAAGACTCGACCGGCTGACAGCATGCCGGCGGCGGTAATGCCCGCCTTTAAGCAATTTCTACGGGTTGACTTCATCCTTAAGCCTTTCATTTGCCTTCTTTCAATTAAATTACTTTTAATGCCGCCAGTGATATTCGTTTCAAAAAAACGGCATTTGCGCTGCGGTGCAAATGATTTGCGCAGATTTATATAACCGTTTTAACATTCGGCAGTTTCATACCAAAACTATCACGACAGCTCAGCATAGCTTTAGTACCGTTTAATTAATCACTAGAATCAAAATATTATATTTTTACATTATTTATTTTTTCGTATTTAAAATTGATTTTGCATATGAAAAGTATTTAATTGATATCGATTACGCAATATTTTTTTCATACAATCGGTCTAAATAAAATTAATGCGGCAGCAAGCAGGGAGTATAAAATGCAGGGATTCACACTGGGCATCGTGGATATTGTTGTATTTGTGGCGTTCATTATCGCCGTCATTTCCATCGGACTGATCAAATCGAAAGGCGGCGAAAACAGCGAAGATTATTTTCTCGCCGGGCGCGGATTAAAATGGTGGCTGATCGGGTTTTCGCTGATTGCGGCGAATATTTCCACTGAGCAGTTTGTCGGCATGTCCGGCAGCGCCGCGAGTTCGCTGGGCATTGCGATTGCCAGTTATGAATGGATGGCGGCGATCACGCTGGTCGTTGTCGGTTTTGTTTTTCTGCCGCACTTCCTGCGCGCCGGGATTTATACCATCCCGGAATTTCTTGAATACCGGTATAACGCCGCGACGCGCATCTTTATGGCGGCGTTAACGATGTTCACCTATGTCGGCATAACGATTGCGGCGGTGGTTTATTCCGGCGCAGTGGTCATCAACACGCTGTTTCCAACAATAGATATTGCCATGGCGTCCATCATTATCGGCGCCATTGCCGCCGTGTATGTCACCGCCGGCGGATTGAAAGCCAGTGTATGGGCGGATTTAATTCAGGGTTCGGCACTGATTCTTGGCGGCGCCATTGTGGTGGTCTGGGCAATGAAAGAACTGGGACATGCCGACCTCGCCACGATTGGCGCCACGGCGGAACAGGTACAAAATCTCGGCGATGCCGGCGTGCTTACAAAGTTCAAAGAACTCAATGCCGATAAACTGCATATGATTCTGCCGGCGAGTAATCCCGCGATTCCGTGGACGGCGCTAGTCATCGGCCTCTGGCTGCCGAATTTTTATTACTGGGGACTCAATCAGTATATTATGCAGCGTACGCTCGGCGCATCGTCGCTCGTCGAAGGACAGAAAGGTGTTGTATTTGCCGCCGCGTTAAAACTGATTGTGCCGTTCATCATCGTTATTCCCGGCATTATCGCCTTCAACCTGTTTAAGCCGGATATGACGGAGCTGGCGTACACCGCCAACAACCGTTCTGTTCTTGAAGCGTTTGCCGCCGCAGATGCATCCACCGGCAAAGAAGCCTTTGCGTTTAATGCCGATTTTGCTGCTGTTCAGCCGGAAACCGCTGCAGAAATTATCGCTTATAATGCCACCGTGGCGAATGCCGTTCCGGCAGGTGAAACGCCGATGGAAAAAAATGCGTTTGTGCTCAGTAAACTGCCCGCCGGCGTTACTGTTCACAAAACGCTGATCGGATATCATTATGATTCGGCATTTGCACTGCTCATTAAAAAGCTGATTCCCACCGGACTGCGCGGATTCATGCTCGCCGCCATTCTCGGTGCTGTCGTTTCCTCACTAGCTTCTATGCTCAATTCTGCATCAACGGTTTTTACAATTGATTTTTACCGTCGTTTTTTTGCGAAACACTCTACCGAAAAAAGCCAGGTGTTCGTCGGGCGCATTTGCGTTGTTCTGTTCACCGTCATCGGCTGCGCAGTGGCGCCGCAGCTGGCGAATCCGAAATTCGGCGGTGTCTTTAATTTTATTCAGGAATTTCAAGGCTATATTTCGCCCGGAATTCTCGGCGTATTTATTTTCGGACTGATCGTTAAAAAAGCGCCGGCGATGGCCGGTGTTGCCGGACTGATTGTTAATCCGGTTGCATATCAATTACTGAAAATGTATGTGCCGCAACTCGCTTTCCTGAACCGGATGGCGATCTGTCTGGGTATTGTTTTTATCGTTATGGCAATCATTACACTGATTAAACCGGCGGTGCATCCCGGAAAAATTCAAGCAGAGAAAACCGTCGATCTTACGCCGTCCAAAGATGCGCTCATCGTCGGCATTATTGTCGTTGTTGCAACGCTCGCGCTGTATGTTTATTTTTGGTGATCTAACGTTTGTCGCACCGCGTGGAGCAGACATTCCTGTCTGCTCAATTCCGGTCGTGCGGGTTTTGTAAAAGGGCAGACAGGAATGTCTGCCCCACATTTTTTAACCGTTGTGCGAAAAACTAAACGGGAAATGCTTTAAGGTTAATTTCAAACAGACATATTCCAGCGGTCATGCCACCGAATTGAAAACTCATTATTTTTATTGAATGTTACCGGCAGCCAGACATAACGGCCGTCGATGGCATTTTCGGGATTCCAGATATCAAACATAGCGATAAAAGTATCGGGATTCCCAGCAACGGGGAAAACATATGTGCTTTGCGCGACAAATGTTTTTTCCGGCCTGAATCCGCGGTCCGGATTGGTTCCTTCGCGGAGATTTTCCCATTCCAGCCACGGGCCGAAAATGGAGTCGGATATGGCACAGCGTGCGGCATTCGGTTCCCAGCCGGTGCATGCGCTGGCCAGCAGATAATACAACCCGTTCCGCTTAAAAATCGCCGGCGCTTCCATCCAGTGATATTCAAACGCCCGCACGAAGGTACCGGACGGCGCGAGGTAATCATCGGTGAGCAGCGATATGTGCAGCGTGCTGTTGTTTTCGGATGAATAAACGGCCGGCGGCGGCCGAAACGCAACCGGCTGTTATCGGAAATATTTCCCATCAGCGGATCGGTGATTGCATCCCATAACCGGCTGATGCCAACCACCATGCCGATTGCCGCTGCCGCAACGCCAGAATTAACAGTTTCATCAGTTCAATATTCTACGGATTCTGGTGAAAGAAGAGGATGTCTTCCGGCCGGATCTACTGCATGAACTGCTCGCAGCGTACCGCTGAATCGTCATCAATACACCCTTCTCAAAGCGTCTGGTCGCAAAGGATTTTGTTCATTGAAATATTGCAACATCTCACAAATCACTTTCCTTGTATGTTCCCCCGTGTGTTCTCTTAGGGTTGCTTTCAATGACACTGCGGTTGTTGGAAGGGTTTACCGGGGACGGCCGTCCCCGGTAAACTAGAGGGAGTGAGGCTGGTTCGCCCTTGGACTTTAAGTCCGTTTGTAGCTCAGTCCCTGCCTCCCGCATGTACTAACCCGGACTGTTGTCTGAGCAACCGGGCTCGTATCACAAGGATGGAGTATACAATGAATGACAAGGCCGTCTACATCGGTGTCGATGTTTCAAAGGAGTTTCTGGACATCGATTCGTTTGATTCAAAACCCGCGCACATTCCTAATTTCAAAGCCGGCATCCGCCGGCTCATTGAGCGGATTAAGAATGCCGATCAACACATGATCATCTGCTGTGAATCCACCGGCGGATGCGAACGCCTGCTGTGTGACATGCTCACAGACGCAGCCCGGGTTGATCCCAAAAGCGTACGCGACTTCGCGAAGTCGCGTAAAATCCTCGCCAGGACCGGTCAGCTCGACGCGAAAGTTCTATCGTTGTTCGGTACACTGAATAACCGCAGCTGTATGTACAGCAGCCGTAGTGGCGGACCGCGCTCAATGCACTGATCCATCGGCGCACAGTACTCGTTGAGATGCGCAAGGATGAAAAACTTCGTTTAAACATGGCTGAACCACAGATAGAAACGCCATCGGACTCTCCGGTGCACTGACACTCGTCAGTACGATGCCTGAACCCGGGCAGATCGGTGATAATCAGGCCTCGGCGCCGGCCGGATTAGCGCCGCACAATCGTGACAGCGGAAAGTTCCGCGGCCAGCGCCATATCCATGGCGGCCGCGCGGAAGTGCGGCATGCACTTTACATGTGTGCCATGAGTGTGCGACGCAGCAACCCGATTCTGAAGGAGTTTTACGAACGGCTCATTGCCAGCGGAAAAAAGAAAAAAGTGGCGCTCATCGCAGTGGCACGCAAGCTGATCGTACTGGCCAACCGGCTGCTCGCAGATCCCGGGTTCCAGCTCTCATAACTTTTTCAACAAACACTGTTGCTACCGCTTCATCGCTCAGATCCAACGTGTACTTCAGAAAATGCAGCGCCACCATCAGCCGTACGCTCACCGCCGGCCGGCCGTTGTTCTCGCAGTACGTTTCACCGAACGCCTCCTCAAAGCGCACCCGGTCCACCGCCCGGCTCAAACATACCAGTGCATGATCCGGATATCAATGATGCAAGCCGGCTCCATACGGAACAGATCGCCTTGCGGGGAATGAGGAATTTTAACGGCTTTCATAGGAGAGATCATTGCAAGGTTTGGAGTGAAAAGCCACCAAACCCTGGTAAAAACGTTCACTGAAAAAGACAACTTCACCCTTGCAAACACTGATCCATGTGCTTCTTTCAGCGTCGGCTATTTTAAGTTTTGAAAAATTTGTTCGAAGCTTTCTTCGTAATGCGTGCAGAGATTTTTGGTGCCGCTGTCGATAATGTTACCACCGGAAATCCCAATCGGTGCAAAACCGGCAAGCAGGATTGAAACAATTCCGGCGCCGGAATCTTCAATGCCAACCACGCTGTGCCGCTCTTCGAACGGAATGCCGAGCCCGACGCGCGCCGTTTCGGCGTAGAGCCACGGATGCGGCTTCGGCGACAGTTCACCGAGCGTACCCGGTTCGCCGGGACGGATAGCAAAACCGGCGGTGATAATTGCATCGTAAAATTCTTTCGGGTCGCCCATGCCGAGCGTTTTAAATGCATCCAGAATTTCCGGCCAGGCTTTTTCGTAAAGTCCTGATGTGACGAGTCCGATTTTCAAACCCAGCGCTTTGAGTTCGTAAAGAAATTCTTTGATGCCCGGCGATGGCGTGAACGCGCCCTTTTTACCGCGCCCGGCCATAATTTCGTTCATCTCATAATTGGTGTGTTTGAAATACCACTGACGCGCTTCTTCCACCGATTTTTCGGGGCAATATTTTTTTATGCAATACTGCAAATGCTCTGAAACCGAATGACCGGAAACATACGGCTCGTCCGCTGCTTCTAATTTGAAATTGGCATCGCCGAGCAGACTCGCGGTGGTTTTTTCAATAATCCAAATCCAGAAATGCTCGCTGTGAACCGTTGTGCCGTCGAGATCCATCAGCACCGCTTTCAGCGATTTTTCAATGGTTACATCGTACACCGGATAATACGCCGGATAACCCATCGACGATTTAATCAGCGCCAGCGCTTTGCCGTTTTCGAACGACACAAACTCCGCTTTTTTGTCCGCCGTCATTTTAATTGAAACCACACCGTTTTTTCCGGCGGTAAACGCCGCATCCGATGTCTGCTCCAATCCGATCAGTTCTTCATTCGTTGAAAAATTCATTAGTGTTTTAAAAATGTATTCTGAGTGTGATTATTTTTTTCGCAGCGACCAAAACACTGATCGCATGTTTTTCCACAGTGGCCTTTTGCTTCACTGTAATTTCATCCATTCCGATTATTTCCGCTGATTTTACAGGTACTCCGAAAATGAGTTCTGCATTGCACACACTTTGTATCGGATTATACAACCGGATGATAATTCCATCACTGTTTTCTGCGGGCTTTACCGCTGAGACTTGAATACCGTTTCCTCTTACACAAACGAAACTCTGCTCGTGCGGCAGGTTTCCTTTGCCTCGCCCAATTTGCATGGCACGCACCGGTGTGTTCCAGATTTTTGAAACTTCCGGGATTCCTGCGGACTGCCAGTTTCCGGCGTGCGGGTAAATTGCATATTCAAAAACATGTCTGCCAAGGCACTGAACACCTTCATCAGGCAGCTCGGTTACTTTTTCTTCAGAAACCGCCAGTTTAATACGGCAGGCTCGAATGAGTGTCAGCGCCAGCGTCCGCTCTGCATCGTCTATAGCTTCATACTCAAAAAGTCCTTTAGGCAACATGGCCATGCCATTCTGTCCGTCAGAGATATCGGCGAATGTCTGCAGCGGCTGCATGCCGTAAACCCGCTCGATCCATCCGCGGCTATCGGTCAATTTAATCGGACGTTCCATAATGTTAAAATGTGCATCACTAACAGAAACGTCCGCAGTCAGATTTGTTGGAATACAAACACGTAACCAATGATCTTTCACGGGACTGTCGAGTTCCATCCGCACCTGCAGCAGCGGAGAATTAAAATGCAGCGTGTAATCAACCGTCACCGGAATTATTACTGTATTATGACTGCGACTGCGTCCGTCAGCATAATCCTGCGGCACAGCGAATTCATATTCGGCGCGAACGGTTGAAACCACCGGCCCGCTTTCGATCACACTGATCCGGGCGGCGCAACCGGTGGATGTACAGATGCGATCAAACACCGGCGGCACATGTTTCCATGCATTACCGGTTTCGCCCTGATCGCGCAGGAAATTGATCTGCTGATAAATTTTTCCGGTGGATTTACAAATGAGATCCACGGTGCCGTTGCCGTTAATCTCAACTTTAACCCATTCATTTTCCAGCGTGTTCGCACCGGTAACCAGTGAATCATTCAACCGCAGTTCTTCTTTTTCAGGAACGATGGTGTATGTGCGATAGCCGAGCGCCGGTAATTTCCGGAACCCGGCATAAAATTTAATGCGGCTGGATTCCATAATTCGCGGCAGATCCCAAATGCTGTCAACAAACGAGCTGGATACTTCATGTGAGATCGGCTGCACCAGCAGATTCCTGTCTGTATCGCTGTCTAATACGGCTGCCGCCGCTTTATATTTGCGTGGAATTTCAACGTCCACCGTGACGACCGCATTACGCTCAACCGGCAACGGATTGAATACGATTAACTGCATGACATCCGCCGGCTGATCTGCCGAATTCAGATTTTTTGCAATATGCGTGATGGAATCTTCGGTAACAATATCGGCAATCTCGCTGACTTTCCGGTAGCGGTATTCCATGTCTTTGCAAACTTCATCCGGCGCGCAACCGCCGTTGGCATCGTGCGTATGATTGCTGAGCAGATAACGCCAGCCGCGATCCAGATATTTTTCCGGCGCCGGCGCACCGAACGCAACGGCCAGCGCCGCCAGCGGTTCGGCGCGGCAGACCAGTTTTTCTGTCGCGGCATAATCCTGCTGTTTTAAATAGGTGCGGGCGCTGATGGTGCTCGGGAAAAGATAGGTCCACATGCCCTCTTTCAAATACTTCCGGCGTTCGCCAACCAGCACCGGCAGAGAGCTGCGATCGAGATATTTTTCCGCTTCCGCCCAGAAGTCTTCGAGCGTTCCGTGCCGGATTTCATATTTGCCGGCGAACAGTTTTTGCGCTTCTTTGATGACTTTTGATTCATTCGGATGCGCTACGGAAATATCGTGGCCGTTCATCGCCAGAAAAACCGGCGTGGTGAAATGCGGCCCTTCAACGGCAATCATACGCTCGATTGCTTTTTCCAGTTTTGCCGGATTAAAAAGATTTTCCGGACATTTCAAATCAAACGTTAAATCTTCACCGGAAAGTCCGTCGGCGGGACGCAGCGGACATTCATCAAATTCACCCCAGATATAATCTTTTTCAAATTCCCGCCCGGATGTCACCGGACGATGCACCTGACAGTACCAGTTATATCTGGCATAAAGTGCAAAACGCGACGCGGTGACCTGCGTGCCGTCCGGCGCTTCCCATATCCACTCTGCGTCGGCTTCGTGATGAGAAATACCGCGATAGAACATCATATATTTTAAACCGAAATCCGCCAGAATCTGCGGCAGCTGTCCGGACTGCCCCCAGGATGACGGCGTATATGCAACGGTTCCGAATGTTCCGCCGTATTTTTCAACCGTTTTTTTCCCGAACAGCAGATTGCGAATCAATGCTTCCTGTCCGATTGAAAACTGTTCCGCCAGCGTATAATACGGCCCGATAATCAGCCGGCCGGCGCGCACAAATTTTTCAATCTGCCGCCGGCGTTCGGGGCGCAGTTTCAGATAATCATCAATCATGATCGAATGACCGTCCATGGTGAACGAATGATAATCCGGATCGTTTTCAAGAATATCCAGCGTGACATCCATCATGTCCAGCAAGCGCCGGCGCGTCTTTTCAAGCGAGCGCCGGAATTCGCGGTCCCAGTGTGTATTGGAAACAACAATAATTTTTTTTATGTGCGAAGCGTCTGATTTCATAAAATGAGTTCCTGCCGGTTTAATTAAAAAGGAGATTCCTGTGTGCCTTCAACAAACTGATTCTGCTGTTTTAAAATATAACGTATCCACGCCGGATTAATTTCGCGGACATCCGTAAGATCCCGGCGCGCCGCAATTGCCGCCGCGACACCGCAGGCCTGTCCGATGGCCGTCACCGGCGCCATCACACGATAGGATGAATGCGCTTCGTGCGTTCCGCTGATGCACCGCGAGCCAAGCAGCAGATTTTCAAAACCTTTTGCGTATAGACAGCGGAACGGAATGTGATAATAGCCGCTGCCGGGAATGTGCACCATGGTTGTATCAGCGCCTTGCGGATTATGAATATCAATCGGATAACAGCAGGCGGTGGCCATATCATCGAAACGCGCTTCAGAGAGGCAATCGTCCTGCGTCAAAACATAATCACCGGTAACGCGACGGCCCTCGCGGATTCCAAGCACCGGCGAAACGGTGAGTGCGGCATTTTTGAGCGCCGGATGATCTTTAATTTCATTCCACAAATCATACACCTGCTTTCCCGCGTTTTTACGCCCGGCCTCAACGGATTCGGGATTGGCCGGATCAATTCCGGTAACGCGGGTGTGATTAAACACCAGCGTGCGGACATCAGGGCTCGGGAAAAATAAAACTTCCTGATCCGCGCCTTTCGGATTTTCAGTGCGCCCCTCTTCTTTCAGCCGGATGTAGGCTTTCTGCAATCCGAGTGCATCAATTATTTTATTTTTGTCCGTCCAGATTTCGGCGCGCAGCGGCGGCTTGCCTGCCGGTGTCAATTTATCGGGATCAATATTTGAAATAACAAACGTCAACGTTGCCGGTTGCATCTGTCCGTCAGAATCGCGTCCCAGCCGGAATTCCGCCCCGGCCTGCGCCGCGAAATTTCCATTACCGGTGCTGTCGATAAACATTCCGGCAGAGACTTCTGCCGGACCGGCGGTGCCGGAAATTGTAATTCCGGCGATCCGGCAGCCGGAATCAATCTGTATCGCATCAATTTGCGTTGATGGTTGCACCGTCAGATTTTTTTCTGCGGCGATTAATTTTTTATAGCGTTCGAAAAGATCGTCTGAATCATAATATGTAATCATTTCGTCGCACTTGCGGTACGGAAACAGATGCGGAAACAGTTCCGGCAGGAATCCGTTATTCACATTCTGCTTCGCGCCGGGACCGAGTCCGCAAAGAATGCCAAGCGGACTGATTACGCCGGTACCGCCGATCTGCGCGGTTGTTTCAATCAATAAAACATTTGCGCCGGCGCGCGCGGCGCCAACCGCCGCACAAATTCCTCCGGTTCCTGCGCCGACAACAATCACATCTGTTTTTATTTTTTTCATACCGATTCCTGATATTAAATCAGTTTAACTTACATTTGTTTAACCGCGGATGACGCGGATGAAAACGGGGTTTTTATAGCCACAAAAATCACAAAAATTAACAAAATATTTTAATTACAGAATACAGAAGACAAATCCGCAATGTCATTATTTTGCAAATCCCGGTTAAATTATTTTTCCTTTCATCCGTTTATATCCGTGGTATCTGCGGTTATAATTAAAGTTAGTTTCGTATATTACTCTGCTTCACGATGAACAGTTCCGTCGTCCGTTTCATCCGCCCGTTTTGAGCGGAGTCCGGCAAAAAAGACGCGTAGATCTCGCAGCACACCGCCAGTAAACCAGACAGTTGTAAACACGCCGATCACTAAAGGGAAGCCGATTGCAGCCCACCACCAGAAATGCGGCCAGACATTTCCGGACCACGGAGAAATCTGATTCCATGCCGTGCCAATGACCATGACGATAAACCAGAGAATGCCCCAGCCGAAAACACCGCCGGCAATCCACCGGTCTGCCAAAGAAAATTTATCTGTGATGCCGACAAACATCGACCATCGGAATTTTTTCCTGCTTTCCTGATAAACTTTAACCTGATCTTCTTTTACGGCGTAGTCACCGCGATGAAGCAGCCAGTTCATATTGAAATTTTTCCGGCACGTCAGCAGAGAAACAATTATATAAACCAGCACGGCAACCGCTGCCGCACTACAGGAGATCTGAGTGCCATTCATGAAGAAATCCGGCACAAACTGACGTACCAGAATTCCACCGAATGACAGCAGCGATCCAGTCAGCATGGCCGCCCACGCGGCATGCACGGTGCCTTTTTTCCAGTACAGTCCGCCGATAATCACCGCCCCGGCGCCGCCAACGTAAATCGCCATAGTGAGCTGGAACCACATCACAATATATTCAGTCTGTGTAAATAGACAGCCGAACAGAAATGCAAAAATTCCGACACCGGCCATGGCAATACGAAGATATTTTATGTGCTGTGCCGGAGACAGCGGCTTTTTCCGGCGCGGAAGAACTACATCCTGCACAAACATGCTGCCCCACGAATGCAGGTGCGTTGTATCGCCGGCAAAAATTCCGGTCAGTACAATCGCCGCAAAAATTCCTTTCAGTCCGATCGGCAGCAGGACGCCGAGCGCCGCCGGTGCGAGCATCTGTTTTTGAATCTGCGGGTTGGCAATGCCGTCAATCACTTCGTGTACCGGCGCGGCGGCAGCGGCATAGTTTGCATGATTCAAAAATGCCACCGCGCTCATGGCGAGAACAGTGGTGGTTAGCAACCGTGCATATTCACGCCACCGGCCGAGAACACCGCCCATACGCGATTCGTGCGGTGTGCGCGCCGCCGCATTATACGCACTGGCATTCTGCCATGCCATCGTGCCGTAGAATTTCAGGAATATAACCATGAAAATAAACCAGATATTAAAATCGCTGAGATTTTTCGTATCCATCGGATTCATCATGGACTGACCGGCAGGACGGTTCATCATCACTTCCGTTATTTCCGACCAACTGAAAGTGAGAATCAACACAACCGTTACAATTAAAAAGAACCACTGGTCCATTAAACCGGAAATACAGTCCGTAACCATCACGGTTACCTGCCCGCCGGCGAGCGTTAAATAAATTGTGATGGACATAAATAATGCCATCAAAATGATAAACGTCGGCACTGCAAATTCACCGATTACAACCGTTTCAGGAATCCCCAGATAATAAACGAAAAAGCGCGCACCCACTGCCGGAATAATTCCGAAATTCATAATTCCGGCAACGAAGCCCAGTCCACCGGCAAAAATACGGAACCTGCGACTGTACCGCATTTCGAAAAACTGCGCGAGCGTCAGCGCACGTGTTTCGCGATAGCGGTAAACTACAAATCCGGAAATACTCAGCAATAATACCACCGGCATAATCATCCAGTTCCACCACAGATAGGTGAACCCCGCCTGATTAAAAATTTCAAAAAACATCGCAAAAACAACCGCGCCGGTACTCATCTCGTCGCGCGCGACACACAACATATAACGTCCGGCACACCGTCCGCCGGCCATATAGTCAGCAACGCTTTTTAAAAACCGGCTGGTGTATTTGGCAATTATAATAACAATTAACAACGGCACACATAGGACAATCCAGTCAATTAAAGACATTTCCGTTATCCTTTCAATTTATAAGAACAGATCATTACTGACTGATAATCAAAAGCCGGACAGTTTTCTGATTTTCAGACTGAACGCTAAATGCAAAGTCATTTACCCCGGAACTGCCTAATGCTCCACCGTTGTTCGCCTGCCAAAGCCGTCCCGAAGGATACATATCTGTACCGGTATTATGCAGGAACGCATGGTTTCTTGACACTGCATAATCGTCAAAAGATAAAACAAATGTATAATAAAACCCACCGGACAATGTAATATTGTCAATATCAAATGTAATCCAGTCTTTCGCTTTTACCCCGTCAGAGGATAAGAAATATGTTCCGGTTTGTACTGAAATAGCAGATCCAATTGATGATACAGCATCACTTTTATAAATTGTTACAGTAAACGCAGCGCCGGAAGCTCCGGCGCCGATCCCGCTCGAAGCGCAAAGAGAAAATGAGTCTATCCTTAGATCATTTGTAACATAAAATGATTGACCGATGTCCCGGCAGTCCGTTGAAGAAATCGCTTTCCATGCATATCCAGCAGTACCGGCAACGGATTGCGCTACAACATTCTCCGTCGGAATATTTGCATTGGCACTGACTGAAACATTTGTCGCCGCAGATATACAGGCAACAAATCCTGCCAGGACACTGAAAATTAAATTTACTTGTTTCGCAGCCATAACTTTTTCCTTTCTATTTAAGTTGAAGAATCAACACCTGCTACCTTTTGTTTTTATTTCACCCGTAAGACAAAAAACCCATCCGCAGAAATTTCGGAACTGCCAAGTCCCGGTGCGGCGGATATCCAGCTTTTGGCACCCTCACCGTCGTTATCGTGAACCGCAAAATTAAACCGGATACTGCCGGCTTTCGTCAGTCCGAGATCTTTGAATCCGATTATCACCTCATATTTAGTATAAGGGAAATTCCAGTTCTGCTTTACTTCACTGCGGGTTATGCTGACCTCCGGTTTTTGCACGAACGATGCATTTGCACCGTTTTTACGGAACTGCATACGCGGGGCTTCGCCCGGCTCCGCCGCAATCACCAGATGTGCAACTTCATTCGATGCACTGCTCCATGCAATTTCAAGTGCATCGCCGTCAATAAGCGGTTCATTATGCGGTACCGCATACAACGCATTATCTTTGACGGTAAATATCATTATGACGGCATTGGTGGCGGCATTGATTGAAAAATCCGCCTGCACACTCAGATCCACCGGACTGCCCCACAGTAAATGCAAAGTGCTGGGATCGTTATCCTGCTTGTTCCGCACCTGTTCCATTTTATCCAGCAGGATGGTTGCGCCTTTGCGTGCATCCAACACATTAAACGGAACAGGAATTTCAATTTCCGGAGCCCAGCCTGTTCCCTCGAAATTAAAGGCGGCATACAGCGCCGTGCTGTCGCCGAGCTTTCCGGGCTGCATCGAAATTCTCACCGGAAATACTGCGGTAGATCCGGCAACGACAGTTTGCGCGGCTGGAGCTGAAATAATCTGAATATCATCGTTTCCGCGAAACGCCGGAATAACTTTTATGTTCCAGGACAACGGGTTCCACACCGTGATTTGAATTTCAACGGTATCATCCGATCCAATGATAATGTCTTCCGGTACCGAAATTAACGGCTGCAAATATTCCGGAACTGTTCCGCCGGAAAATTTAAAATAACGCGGTGCATTCAACGTCAGCAGCGAAAATCCGTCCTGTGACGGAACGGCGACAGGATTTCCAAACAGATCCAGCGCCGTCACCGCCGCGCCGTTATTTTTTACAACCAGCGCCGGCACAGAAAGAAGTTTGTCTTCGCGCCAGCCCGTAACCAGACAATCGCCGGCTTTCCCGAATAGAAAAGCGTAAACGCCCTCATCTTCAAGCCAGGTTGCCAGCAGCGGCAGCCGCCGGAGTTCCGCCACTGCCGTAGCCGCGGCGACAAACGATTCCTTCGGACGAAATTCTTCTTCGATGGCAATAAAGTTATCGGTTCCGGTCGGATTTGTAATCAGCCCGAATGTTTTTCCCGTCTGTTGCGGAGCATCTCTGCCGGAGCGGTCGATGATATTATACCAGCAATAACTTTTCGCACCGATGGATGCCGCATAACTCATTTTTTTCATCAGCGTTTCCGCCTGAAAATATTCGCCGTTGCGGGTGTCGTATCCGGTTTCGGTAAACACAAACGGCATATCCATGGCGTTGTATTTCTGCTGGATAGTTGCCAGCTGTTTGTGAATGTCGTTATAAAACTGCTGGAACGTATCGTGCATGTGATAGGCAAACCAGTCGAACGAGCGCGGATAATCCCCGATGGCGGCATCAAATGCACCGGGCTTCGTTGCCCAATGGTTTAAACTCGCATATCCGCCGGAGGTGACAACCAGATTTGAGTCCACCGCTTTGATTGCATCATGTGCAATGCGCTGTGTCCGGGTATAATCATCCACCGTTCCGGTAAACGTTGCGAGGTCGGGTTCATTCCAGACTTCCCAGAATTCGATGACATTTTTATAGCGGGATGCGACAGCGCTGATCCAGTTGCGCCAGGCCTCCGGTTCCGGCGGATCGGAGCGTTGCGCCGCCGCCCACAATACCGACCAGGTTGAAAGCACATGCCACCGCAGATTATACTGCTGGATCAGATTGATATAATCATCCTGAGTCTGCCAGTTCCATGTATCCGCTGTCGGCTGAACAACATTCCACGGAATATTAAACCGGTAAAATTCAAATCCCAGTGACGCCGCGAGTTCAAGCATGCGCGGCGTACAGCGCGGTGCGCCGGAAGCAAATCCGATCGGCATGGCACTCTCACCCGGTGCCGGCTGTCTGTTTTTGGGATACACACAAAATGTATCGCTGTTCCACTCCGTGGTTGCGCCGGAAAAATTCAGCCGGTACGACAGCTGATAAATTCCGTAAACCGGCAGATCGTCCGCCGGAATTTTTACATCCTGAGCTTCGCCGGGATTTAACGTAATCTCCTGTTGCCATGTCCGGTTTTCAATGTTTGACGTAACGCCGGAAAGTTCCAGTTCCACTGTTATCGTTCTAGATTCTTTCTCCCGGTTTGAAATGCGAAACCAGGTATCCGGAGAATAATTTTCCCGCTCAACAGCAATAAACCGCGCAACCGCCGGAACCGTAATTTCACAACCTGACGGATTAGAGTCATCCTCAATCAGCTTTGAAATCTGCACACTGAAAAGAAGATCATTTACAGATGATGCCGCCGCCGCGGCACCGTTATTCGCCTGCCAGAGACGGCCCAAAGAAAATCCGGCGCCATCGTCAGAATGCAGAAACGACTGTTCCTGCCGCAAAACGCCGGATTTATCCCACGAAAGCATCACCGTATAAAACAGGCCTTTCGTTAAATTCACTTCGCTGATTTCAAATGTCATCCAGCCGGGATTCACCGGATTGGCGGATGTGCTTAAAAAAAGTCCTTTCTGAATTGAGATTGCCGTTCCAAGCGCCGTGTCATTATCGCTCTCATAAATTGTTACAGTAAACGGTGCCCGGCCGGCACCCGGCTGAATATTTCCAGCGACGGCGAGACTGAAAGAATTCATCACCGCATTCTCCGGCGAACGGAATGACTGCCCGAGCTTGCGGCTGCCGGTATTGTTCTCTTTCCACTGGTATCCTTTGACGATATCTGTTGTATAAGCAATCAGCACATCGGTATCCGGCGCGGAAGAACCGGCACGGACTTTTACTTCGGCATATACCGGATCCATTGTAAGGAACGTTAAAAAAGCCACGCCGAATGCCGGCTGCAAAAAAGACTGCAGGACAACCATCGTCAGCGTCGCCGGAATATTAATCAGTTTTTTCACTCACGTTCCCTTTCACTCTGCAATCCAACCTAATTCATATTAGGTTTAAAATCAAATCTCTCATGCCAATCTGTTAACTTAATGTGTTATCCGCGTAGTACGCCGTTTTTCAGCATCCACGCTGCTGCGACAGACGGCCAGCCGGCATTGTCCTGACCGGGATTTCCCATGCCAAACCCATGCCCGCCTTCATTGTAAAGGCAGAGTTCGGATGGAATACCGGCGGAAATCATCGCATTGTGCATGACAACACTGTGCTTAAAATGAACCGTTTCGTCATTCATTGCATGAATTAACAATATCGGCGGTGTGTCTCCGGTAACATTTAATTCAGGCGAATAAAATTTTCTTTCATCTTCCGCCGGAGAATCTCTGAGTAATGCCGACATCGATCCGGTGTGACAGATGTCATCCTGCACAAAACTGATTACAGGATAAATTAAAATTCCGAAATCAGGACGATAGATCGAACTGTTGATTTCTGCCGGAACTTCGAAATGAGTCAGCGCCAACGCTGCCAGATGTCCGCCGGCAGAAAATCCCAGTACACCGGTTTTTCCGGCGCCGTTTTTTTTAATCTGCTGAACTGCCTGCCAAATATCCTGAAGCGGCACCGGATATTTTTCGCCGGGAGAAACTTCCGGCAGACGGTATTTCAAAATATACGCATCAATACCCAGTCCGTTCAGCCACTCAGCAACCGGATACCCTTCATTTAAACAGGACAGCCAGCGATAGCCGCCGCCGGGACAGATAATAACGGCGGTACCGGTGCGAATGCGCTCATCCGCTTTATATGCGATCAGATGCGGCGTCCGGATACTCCGGAATTTTCCGGGTTCAAATTCTTCACCGCCGGAAAAAGCGCCGGTAATTCCGTCAGGCCGTAACGGAATTACCAGTTTCTGTGATGCTCTTTCCAGCAGTACATTCATGATATTATTTCTTCAAACACGTCTTTACGGCTGAACCTGAACACAAAATGAAAAGTCGTTCACCTGAGAATTCGAAAAGCCATTTCCGTCGACTCTCGACTGCCACAGCCGTCCATCCGCATACCCTGATCCGCCGGCATGGTTGAATATCTGATGCTGATTCGGAATCGCCATATTATCGAATGATAGCATTATGGTGTAAGATTTTCCTTCGTTTAATGAGACCGGCTCGAGCGAAAATACAATCCACTGACCGGTAACCTGGCTGTTCCGGGAACCTAAAAATTTTCCATTTTGAGTGGATATAACTTTTCCAAGTGTCGATTGCGAAGAGCTTTCATAAACTGTCACCGTAAATGGCGCATCAATTGCGCCACGCTGTACGTTCCCAAGCGCCAGTAAACTGAATGCTGTCATCTTCGCCGCCTTTGGTGCGCGGAAAGACTGCCCGATATCCCGTTTGCCATCCTGATTATTTCGTAATGAATAACCTGTTCCGGCGCAATCATAACTGGCCAGCACATTTTCCGCCGGCATTTTCGGCTGCTTTGAAACGGTCACTTCTGCCATCAACCCAAACGCCACTCCGCATATAATTCCAACAACTGCACCTGCTTTACACTTACTTCTCATCTGCGTCTCCTTTGGTTTGTACTTCACAAAATATGATTATCCCGAATTTCAGTTTCTTCCGAAAAAAGCACATTGATCGGTTTGCCCGGCTGCAATCCGTATGAACTGCCGGCAGTCGGAACTAATTTCTGATTCACGTTCTGAATTGTGTTACTTTCAATCAACGTATTGTACGCGGCAACAACACTGATACCGTCCAGCGAACATCCGTTGATTGTATTTCCGGTGATCGTAATATTCCGGTTGCCGCAATAATATACGGTTTGCGCCGCTTGCGGCAGAACACGCGCAAACACAGAAATTGCACCGAGCGTGTAACTGGCGGGAAATGTAATATCGAGTCCCTGACCCACATCCTGAATTATATTATTCCGCACTGTAATGTCATTAACCCAGCCCGCTTCTCTCCAGGAAATAAACTCCGGCCCCAGACTGATTGCGGCACCTTTGATTCGCTCAAGCCGGTTGCTTTCCACCAATCCGTTTCCAGCCATTAAACGCAACCCGCGCCCGCGGTGGTCATGGAAATAGTTATTCCGGATCTCGTATCCGGCGGATGAAACGGCAGGCGCATCAATAAAAAGTTCCGGTGTCGAAAAATCGTCAAGCTCAGGCTCCTGTTCCAAAACAATTCTGTAAAATGCATGGTTCACTGTTGAAACGGATGACCACGTATTGGTCATAATAGAATACCAGTCGACATCATCCGGAGCAGATGTCAGTGAAATCGAAGCAATGCGATTGCTTGCAACCAGCCGGTAATCCGGCTCCCGCAAAAACCGGATTGTATCGCCGGGGCGCAGAATTTTCTGAAACGGATCGGCGCTCGGTCGCATGGAAATGCACGTCCGCGAATCTTCCCATTTAAGCACCGGCAGCGTTACTCCGTGCAGATTGATTCCGTCGTCTGCCATAAATGAAAATTCGCAATCTGTAAGCACCGGCCCGGTTCGTGTATATCCCGAATTAAATGCGTCCGCGCAGGAAGAAAGCAGCCGCGGCTCAACCGCACCGTCCGGCAGCGGGCCGGGAATCACGTTCGTCCGGTTGAATTTTCCGGCGCTCTCCGCAAACCGGATCATCATTGCAATTCCGGGCGCGGTGTGAATTGTCACGTCTTCGAAACAAACATTATCGCATCCTTCGCGGACATACACTGCGCCGGCGTTCCGGATGTTTAACGCAATATGATCGCCTGGCGCCACCAACGGAAATCCCGAATCGGTCTGCCGGAAAAAAATCCGTCCCTGCCGGGAATTTACCGGTTCAATCCGGATTATATAATAATCCGGTGCACCGGGTTTCCACCGCCGCGACACCGCATCAAATAAATGCACACGGTTGCTGAGGTAAACCTCATCCAGATCCGGATATCCGGCATGAATTGTAAAATCGGCGGTGTATGAATTTGTGTCGACAGCGGTCAACGTACCTTGCGTGAACGGCAGCGGGTCATAATCCAACGTCAGTCCGTGAAAGACAACATTCGTACAGTTAAATAATGAAATTGCGGTGCGCTGCGGATCCGTTGCAATAAAGGTGACGTTCGAGGCCTGAATCGTGACATCTGTTAATCCATTCAGCCGGAGTCCTGCTGCCGGCAATTGATAAACGCCCGGTACAATGTTAACCTGCGCCGCTCTGCCGGGAGATAACGCCGTCAATGTTCCTACAGGAGTTGAGGTTTCAATCTCCAGCGAAGAAGACATCAATACCATGATGGATAAAAAAACAATCACATTCAAACCTGCTTGCAGACCGGCGAACCCGCCGGCTGCATGTTTATCCGGCAAAACATTAATTTGTTAACCGGATCATTGTTTATATTTATTTTTCGATCTGATTATCTTTGATTTCAATGGACTCAGCGGAATGCTGTACATTCACCGGATTTCCGGTGCGGATGCCGTACGAAGTGCTGGCGCCGGGAATTCTCCGCTGATTGACACGCCGGATGATGTTGCTTGCGATAAGAGAATCCTGCGCGGCCACCATGCTGATCCCATCCAAAGGATATCCGTCAATTTCATTGCCGGTAATCGTGATATTTTTATTTCCCTGATAATATGCCGTTTTGTCTTTATTCGGCAGAACCCGGGCAAAAATTGAAATGGCTCCGGGCGTATAACTGTCCGGATAAAAAATGTCCATACCCTGCCCGGCATCACGAATGATATTATCGCGTATAATTAAATTCTCAACCCAGCCTGCTTCTCTCCAGAATGCAAACTCCGGCCCGGAACTGATGCCCGCACCTTTAACCCGTTCAATGCGGTTGCTCTCCACCAGTCCGTTTCCGGCCATTAAACGCAACCCGCGTCCGCGGTGATCATGAAAATAGTTATTCCGGATCACATAATCGGGTGTAGCGCTGGCAAAACATTCAAAAAATACACCGTCCTTTCCGAGACTCTTCATATCGCGGTCAAACCGGACGCGATAAAAAATTGTGCTTTGCGTTCTCTTCGCCAGTGACGGCCAGATTTTACCGAGCGCCGCACGGGCATCCATTGATGCCGGCGGATCAGCTTTTTCAATTCCGGTGATACATGCCGTGCCTGTCAACCGGTAATCCGGTTCAATAAGAAACCGGACTTCATCGCCGGAACGCAGTAGCGTATGAAACGGGTCAGACCCCGGCCGCATCGAAATACAGGTGCGGGCATCTTCCCACAGCAGAACCGGCAGCGTGGCGCCATGCAGATTCACTCCGTCATCCGCTATAAATGCAAACTCACAATCCTGCAAGACCGGTCCCTTGCGTGTGTAGGCCGAATTGAATCCATCGGCGCTGGCTGATAAAAGGCGCGCCTCTGTCGCCCCCGCCGGCGTCGGACCGGGAATAATCCGCACCCGCTCAAATTTACCGGAATTTTCTGCGAACCGAATCATAATTGCGATTGCCGGTGCGGCATGAACGGTTACGTCCGTCATGTTAACGTCGGCACAGCCTGATCGTATATAAATACCGGCGGCATTACGCAGATTGATCGCTACATGATCGCCCGGTTTCACCAGTTCAAACCCCGCTTTTACCGGTTCAAAATAAATCCGCCCGGCACGAAGTCCCGGCAGCGCTTCAATTTTCCGGACATAATAATCCGGCGCGCCGATTTTCCAGTGCCGGGTTTCAGCATCAAAAAGATTAAAACGGTTGACTGTGAAATCAGCGGTTAAATCGGAATAGCCGGCATGCACTGAAAATTCCGCCGTATGCGTTTTCGGATCAACCGCCGTAATCGTTCCCTGCGTGAACGGCAACGGATCATAATCCAGCGTCAGACCCTGCACATGTACATTCGTGCAGCTGTAAAAACTAAGCGCCGTTGTTTTGGGATGCGTTGCAATAAACGTCACGTCTTTGGCCTGAATACTGACATCTTTCAGATCTTTCAACGCCAGACCTTCTTCCGGCAGCCGGTATACACCCGGCTCAATGATCACGTCTGCCGCTTTACCCGGAGGCAATGACTGCAGCGTTTTTACCGGATCCACAGTTTTTACCGCAGATGCAAATACAGAGCTGCACAAAAAAAATCCAGATACAATCAGCTGATACTTCATGATTTAAAAATCCTTATTATTACTTTCCCTGAACACAGAAAACCAGATCAGCTCCTGTCGATGACTTAAACTGCTTTCCGTCGGCCGATTCCCATAGCCGCCCGTCGGAATAAATGTGATTAGCGCTCGCAAAAACCTGATCCTGCCGCGCTATTCCGAGATTATCCCAGGAAAAAATAATGGTATAATATTTACCCCCGGTCAGCGACACAGCCTCGAGCTCAAACGTGATCCAGCCGGGATTGATCGGATTAGAAAACCGGTCGAGATACGTTCCTTTTTGAGTTGAAACAGCTTTCCCCATCTCAGAACTTCGGTCGCTTTCATACACGGTAACCGTAAACGCTGCATTATAAGCGCCGACCTGAACATTGCCCGCAACCGCAACACTGAACGCAGTCATCGTTCCATTTGCCGCTGCTTTAAACGACTGTCCCAGATCACGCCGTCCACCGGAATCGTTGTTCCGCCATTGATAACCCGTCAGTGATTCCGGAACGGAGCTGGCGGCAATCACATCCTTATCCGGTGCCGAAGAATCGGCAGACACTTTCACCTCGGCGGACACCATCGTTCCTGCCGAAAAAATAAGTGCAAATATCGCCGCCCATATTAATCCTGTTTTACTCCTGTTCATCATATCTCCTTTCCTTAATAATCACTATGTATTCCCAATACGTTTTAGGTTGTAGATTATTTATGAGTTATCCGGTGTTTTTGTTCAAGAAAAAACATCGGCGATTTTTTAACTCAGAAACCGTACCCGCCTCACCATGCGACAGACTCCAGCGCATCATACAAATTCATCACATCATCATATGGGATGTCAGGCATTGCATCAGTCGTAACCATCAGACAAAAAGGAGTCGTCAGCAGTGCGGGATAAATCTGCTGCCGGATGATTGATTGAATCTCCGCCTTGCTTTTTCCGACCCACAGACAGGCGTTCAAACGTCCGATGATGGTAAAATCCGGCTTGAATGTATCCCGGATCAGTTTATACGGCGCATCTCCGAACGGCGGCGGTGTCACAGAATCAATGCCATCTATGCCGGTCTCAGGGAAACAGTCCGCCAGATTTTTAAGCAGACCGCACATGTGAACAATCAGGCGTGCATTTTTTTCATGTACAATCTGTGCGTATTCCCGCATATGCGGCAACGTAAGCCTCCGGTAATACGCCGGTGAAATTTCTGTCGACGATGTATTTTCCGCCCAGTACACCCAAAACGTCTTTTTAAAAAGAGATAATCCCAGCCGCAGCCTGTCTTTACAGCGTTCATGCATAACCGCCAGCAACCGTTCCATTTTTTCCGGCTCATCTGCCAGAAAACAATAGAAATTCTCCATTCCCATATCGAACTGTAAAAGCTGCTGTACCGGCGACCAGTTCATATCAAAATGAATCTGATCCGACGTATTTTTTTCAAACCATACCGGATTTGTCTGAAACGTCAGATTTTCATAAATAAATGTCCAGAGTTCAATGTCATCCGGCGTCTTCACTGGATACTCTGTAAAATGATTATTATGAGATTTCCCGGTTACACTCCCGAGCGGAGTATTCCATGTCACTACGTCATAGATACCGTCTTCGGACTCAACATAACCGGTCTGATGATAAACAGGATTATAAAACACCGGCGGGCGGTTTTTCCGGCGGCGCGTCATCGATTCGAATGCAGTTGATTTCAGCACCTTGCACCTGTCTTTTACGACAAACCGGTCTTCCGCCGGCGGACGCTGATTTCCCGTTGTCTGCTCAAGAAACCACACCAGTCCGTTCGCCGGTTTTCCTTCGCAAACATCTTTAATCGTAAAGAAAAACGGATCGACACCTTTTTTTGAACCCGGCTCAGCCGCTTCGTTTACAGACATTTAAACTCTCCGCTGTGTTTTAACACCAAATACGTTTTAGGTTTGTCTGTTTTGTTATATTTAGAAAAAAATTTTGCTCAAGAAAATAATCAATGATTGTTTAAAAAACGGTTCCCGCAGAATTTTACGAAACCGGTTAACGAACTGCAGATATCACGGATATAAACAGATTCTGGAAGCCACAGAGAGATCACTGAGGCACAGAATTTTAATTCTCCAAATCTATCTCTGTGGTTAAAAATCCCGTTATCCTGCCAAAAAAAATTATTCCGGCACCGGACCGGTGGATTCGCCGATAATGAATTCCGGCTCGATGCGGATTGATTCAGCTGCGTGTTTGAAATCCGGCGCATCAATCTGCCGCAACAGCAGATTTCCCGCCTCTTTCATCATCACGCTGACCCGCTGATCAATCGTTGTTAATATCGGATAAAATGAGCTGGATAAATTATCAAATCCGGTCACAGAAAAATCTGCAGGTACAGAAAAACCTGCGTGCTGCAGTGCCTGTATTACACCGAGAGCAATAAAATCATTGAGACAAATCAATGCCGTCGGTCTTGGCGACTGATGAATAATCTCTTCAGCCATTCGTACTCCGGCGGCTACCTCACTGCGATCACCCTTCTGTTTTTTTAAAGCCGTAAATTCTTTTGCAGGATTCATGCCGAAATCAATAGCGGCCTGCTGCAATGCCGGCCACCGCCATTTATCATTTTTCCCATAACCCAGCAGAGCAAACTTCCGGTGCCCTAACGTGTATAAATGTTCAAATATACGCCGTTGCGCGACAGCCCGGTCTAAATAAACCGCATTTCCGCCAAACGCCGGAATCCCCGGATCCACCAAAACCCACGGGACACTGCCGGCCAAAGACCCCATCTGCTCTACAGTCAATCCAGACTGAATCAGAACAATTCCATCAACATGAATTTTGAGGAGATTCCGTATTCCCTGAATTTCCTGCTCAAGATCATTATCAGTCGTTTCAAGCAAACACTGGTATTGTTTTTCACGGAAAAACGTTTGAATATTCAAAACTTTCTGATTCAAAATCGGAACATTCAACCGGAAAAAACTGATGCCGATCATCCGTGAACTGCGTCCGCGCAATCCGCGCGCGAAAAGATTCGGACGAAATCCCGTCTCATCCATCGCATCCATCACACGCCGGCGCGTAGCTTCGCTGATGTCCTTATGATTATTGATCGCGCGTGACACCGTCCATTGTGACAGCCCGAGATAACGAGCTAAGTCCGCAGTAGAAGAAATTTTATGCGTTTGTTTTGAACGGGAATTCATAAGCGTAAACTTATCAACTCCTGCTCAGAGCTTCACGCATTATTTACATCAGATTAATTCGGACAGGCGGGCAGCATCCGGCCGCAACGGAACAAGATCCGTAATTTTTTCATCCTGACCGGTCCGAATACTCCGGTTTGCCGCAATTCCGATTAAAATGGATGCTGCGCCCTGCTCGTGTCCGGCATGCCGTCCGAACGGATCTTTCGGCGGATTGGCCGAAAAAATCTGTTCCTGCAGAAGAATATCGCCGCCGCCGTGACCACCCTTGCCGGGGATCACCTCAATCTCATACGGCTCTTTAAACATCGGAAAAACCTTCAAGTGATGCCGTCCGCTGTGCGCATGCTCGTTCACCGGTTTTTTAGTGCCGTCCTCAAACAAAATATGTGCACCGTGAACTTCGGAATATTCAATCCGGCCGCGGTTGCCGGTAAATGTCACCCGGTATCCTTCATTCGGGCTGAATGCGTTTAATGAATAGTTCAGCAGTATGCCGTTGCGATAACGTACGGAAACATTCATCACATCTTCAATATCAATGCCGGCGCGAAACACATTCATATCACGCAGGTATCCGTTCTCTTTTTCTGCATCGAGATAAATATTGCGGTTATATACCTGATCGTAATCCGCATCGTCATAGATAAATGCAAACGGATCCTGTTTACCGGAAGTTATATTTCCATGATACCGATCATATTTAGTAAAAACTTCATCGCCGCGCTTTACCGCATTCTCTTTGCCGTAAAAAAACAGGCCGCCGCGTGCAAACACGCGGTCCGGAACCGCATCAATCCACCAGTTAATCAAATCAAAATGGTGTGTCGACTTATGCACCAGCAGGCCGCCGGAACACTCTTTGATTGAATGCCAGCGCCGGAAATAATCCGCACCGTGACTCGTATTCAGGCAGTATTCCATATTCACCTGATAAATATTGCCGATTACACCGGTCGACAGCAGTTCTTTCACTTTGGTGGCGCCCGGTGCCCAACGATAATTAAACGTCACCTGAACCGGCCGCTGAGTTTCACTTACTGCATCAAGAACGGATTGGCACTTTTCCGCATTCACCGTCATCGGTTTTTCTGTAACCACGCTGCATCCGGCATGAAGACTCTCGGTAATATAATAATCGTGCGTGCAATCCACTGAACAGACGACCACCGTATCCGGCTTTGTCTCTTCCAGCATCCGATGAAAATCCGCCGCTTTATACAGCGGAACTTCACGATATCCAAGCTCCCTGATAATCCGGTCGCGATGATATTCAGCGCGCACCATACTGCTGTCGCACAGCCCGACAATCTCAGAATCCTCTGCATACGAAGTTGCCACCGGATCCAGAAACATTTTCACCCGCGATCCTGTTCCGACATACGCAAACCGCCGGCGTTTTTTTTCAGTATGATGTGAACTCACAAAAAAATCCTCCCGAAAACCTTGAATTTACAGCCAAAAAACGGCGGCTCTAAAAATGAGCCGCCGGAAAAAAGCATACTGATTATTTTTTAAACCGTTTCCGGAAGAACATCAGCGCAACGCCACCGATGGTCAACAACCCAGCCGATACCGGTTCAGGAATCGCCTGCACAACAAATACAAAGTCTGCAACGCCTGAAGCTGCCCAAGAGGAGCCATTATTTTGCCAGAGTCTACCTTCTGAAAACGTGCTTCCTGTATTCTGATGGAAAAAATTCTGGTTTTTCGCCGGAACAGCAGGATCATCCCATGTAAGTGTAAAAGTATAATAATTTCCTGAATAAAGATTAATATTATCTTCCAAATCAAAAGTAATCCATGCACCACTCGAAACACCATCGCTTGTCGTCAAATAAGTCCCTGTTTGTGTTGAAATAGCAGTTCCCAAAGTAGTATCAACTGAATTTGAATAAATCGTCACAGAAAAACCGGCCCCCGAAGCACCGGCACCGACTCCTCCGCCAGCCTTTAAGCTGAATGAATCCATAATTGTATCCATCGACGCTAAAAAAGACTGTCCGATTTCTCGCACTGGATCCGTACCGTTATTACGCCAACCCAATCCTGCAGTTCCAGTAGCGTTACCAATTAATACATTGTCTGTCGGTATATTTGAAACAACACTCACAATAACATCGGAAAATGCAAACATTCCGCATCCGAAGATAATACATGTGATACTGCTGATTTTTCTCATCTCGACTCTCCTTTTCCTATAGTCGGTCTTCCATACAAGCCGCGAAAATCGTATTCGCTACTAACTCGTATTTGGATAAAAGGTAACTTTTATTTTTAAAAATGCAACTGAAATTTTAAATATTTTTTTGCCGGTGAATTTTTATTTATGCTTATAAAATCACAGTAAAATTAAAAACTTATGAATTCAACATCGTAAATCAAAGATTTGTGTTTTCTGCTTTACCAACTTATTTATTAAGTTATTTTTACAAACTCGAATAAGGTAGTTTTTATGAAAAACAATGTTTTGACTGTATGGGGCAGCGGGCAGCTGCTGGCATTTTCAGGACTGGACGGTGAAACGAAATTCGGCAAGTCGCTGGTGCTTCGCACCGCATTGTCCGGCGTGGCAATTGAAATTAAAATTCCGGAAAACGGCGGGACACTGGTCCTGCCGGAAAAACCGGTGGAATCGTTATTGCTGGCCGGCGATTTTTTCAGAATCAGCTTTTCCGGCGGGAGCAGTGTGTGCGGAGCGTTTGTCGATAGTTTTCATTTTCTGGTCTCCGGCGATGTTTCATTCGAGTGCGGCAAATCAATGCAGTGCTGCCGGAAGAACGATATGCTTTTAATCGGGCATGAAGAATGTTTCCAGCCGGAATTGCTGGAGAGCAGCCTTGAGCAGGTGATTGCAGACCGCCGGCGGTTTCTTGATTCGCTAACCTTTCCGCCAAATGCTGACACGGCGCTGTGGAAAGCCGCCTCGCAGTTAAAAACGCAATGCTGTTCGGCGGAAGGACAGATTCACCATTTATGGTCTACACCGGACCGGTGGCCGCACGCCCGCATGTGGCTGTGGGACAGTGTGTTTCACGCCGCCGGTATGCGGCACATTAATCCTGAAACGGCGCGCAGTTTTCTGCTGGCGGTTTTTGATTTGCAGCAGCCGGATGGTTTCATTCCGCATGCGATGGATCCGTATAAACACAGCAGTATTACCCAGCCGCCGGTGCTTGCGCTGGGAGCGCAGCTGATTCAGGAAAAAGATCCGTCGCCGGAATTTATCGCCGGAATTTACCCAAAACTGGTGAAGTTTCTTCAATGGATTCGCGAAAACCGTGACAGCGACGGCGGCGGACTTGTTGAGTGGGCTATTGAAGCGGATGCAAACTGCCGGAGCGGTGAAAGCGGAATGGATAACTCCCCGCGCTTTGATGATGCCATCCAACTGGATGCGCCGGATTTTAACGCGTTTCTCGCGCACGAATATGAAATTATCGCCGGATTTGCGGAAGAGCTGGGATTAACCGATGAAGCGGAATCGCACCGGAAAACTGCGGCGGAAATCAACCGGCTGATGAATGAACGGCTGTGGAATGATGCCGCCGGTTTTTATGTTGATCTCGATGTTGTTAATCAAAAGCAAAGCGCAGTACTGGCGTCATCCGGGTTCCTGCCGCTGCTTTCCGGCGCGCCGGATGCTGAAAAACTGGAACGGATGCTCACACATCTGGCCGTTCCGGGCTCATTCGGCACCGCGTTTCCAGTGCCGTCAATTTCGCGGCAGTGCGAAAAATATTATTCCAAGGATATGTGGCGCGGACCGGTCTGGATCTGCATGAACTGGTTAATCATTCGCGGATTAAAACGCTGTAACCGCCACGCAGAAGCAGAACAGTTGCGCATAAAAACCGTTACGGAGCTTGAAAAATATTATCACCGGTGCGGAACATTTTTTGAATTTTATGACGACCGTGGCGAACTGCCGCCGCCGCAACTGCTGCGTAAAGGCAGATGCGCGCCGGAAATCAGTCCGTACCATCAGGCCTTTTCAGACTTCGGCTGGTCCGCCACACTTTATATTGATATGGCGATGCAGAGCTTTTGAATTCCTGCCGCCACTGCAAACGCGGCAATAGATACAATTTTAACCGCGGATAACACGGATGGAACGGGTTTTTTCAAAAAGAAAGCGGAGAGTTTTTAGACAGGATTAACAGGATAAAAAATTCTAACGGTAGGGCGCTCAGTCCCTTGAGCGCCGATATAATGGAATATTCAATATTTTCCACCGCCGCTAACGCTATGGCGGCAGACGGCAAGGGACTGCCGTCCCTACCCATCCAAACACGTCAAATTATTCATCCTATTTTTCCGGCGTTAACTTAAACAGCCGGAACTCGCCCTGCTCCATTGTATCAACTGCAATTGTTATCGACTGATTTGAGTCCGGTTTAATTTTGCCCATTGAGCGTTTTTCGCGATGGAACAGTTCTACCGTATATCGATCGGCACTCAGCTGATGTACAGTCACCGTGCACCCAACCGTGTCACCGTCAAATGTTTCCTGCAACGTTGCTCCCGGTAGCCGTCCGTATTGCAGCCGCCGGAAAACCGCGGCATAAAGACATCCATCGTCCCCGGTGCGCAGCAGCACAGCGAATCCCGGCGCAGACGTCGTAATATTCCGCTGAATTCCCGCCCACTCAAGCACAGGTTCAAGTTCGGTCTGATTGAACATGGTTTTTACATGCCCGTGAGTACTCCAATATGCATTCGGCACGGTAACCGCCGGCGCAGAAATGCGGCGTACATTCGGCAATGCAATCAACCGCTCACTTAACACATTCCGGCTGGACGGATTCCCGGGCTCATACTGCCCGGCAGAGCCGGACAGCAACACTTTGCCGCCGTTCTGTGCATAGGCAGTAATCCGTTCAGCAACGTTTTCAGGAACAACATCGCCGGCGAGTATAACCAGTTTGAATTTTTGCAGATCAACCCAGTCTGTAAATTCATTGGCGTAATGTGCGGGGATCTGATGAAACAGATACAGTGCGACAAATTCCGTAAACCCGGCCAGACCGGGCAGCTCAATCCGCCGCGGACGGGACAGCAGTTTTTCCGCCCGGCTGCCGAGGACCAGAATTTCAGGTTCCATGCGTCCGGTTGCATACCACTCCTGATACGCCGGCATGGATTTTTTTAAAAACTCCAGTGCAGGCAACAGATCGGTCTGCTGTCCGTAAGCGTCCTGATGCCAGCGGAAGTTCCAGAATGCTTCATTGCCGAAACAGCTGGAATAAAAATAGCTGCTGTCGATATGCGCCCGTTCTTTGGGAACAAATGTACTCGGCTCGTGAGCATACGGAAGCCCCATCTGTGTCATGAGACTGGACTCATATAATTCATTATAGTTCGGCCCGCCTTCCGGCAGCAGTGTTCCGCCGTATTGTTTAAGCAGAGGAATCACATTTTCCATGGTGGCCATCTGATAAACAATAAGCATCCGTCTCGGGTCGATTTCACGGATTGTTTCCATGGATTGTTTGACCCATTCATAACCGGAAAATGCACGGAATGCCATGGTTGACTGCCATTCCGGAGAAAGATCCGGCCCGGTATCCGGCGCATCAACTCCCGGCAGAGAAAACCGCTTCGCCAATGCTTCCGGCGCCAGTCCGTTGTTTGTGCGCCATGCCGTATACGCGTTTTGTGCATCCAGAGAATAATCGGCGATTCTGAGTTCCGCTTTGGTTTCGCTGGATTCGCGATCTCTTGCCGCCAACTTTTCCAGCTTGTATGCCACAACCACCGGGTTTTCCGCAAAGTGCGCGGCCATTGCCTTTAAGAACGGAAAATAGCTTTCGCCCATACTCCAGCTGCCCGGCCAGGTGTATTTTCCCGCTGTGTCCAGAAACGTATATCCGTACTGGTCAAGCATCGGCATCGAATCGGACCAGATGGGTTCGCGGTACGGATTTGAATTCGGTGCAGACGGATTAAGTATCACCTTAAGGCCTAAACTGCCGGCCAGTTCAATCCGGCGGTCAAGTTCCTCCCAGAAAAATACTCCCGGCAGAGGTTCAACCATTCCCGAAGTAAAATAAAATCCGGCAATTTCAACACCATGTTCCGGCAGGCTGTTCAGCCACTCATCCAGTTTCGCCGCGCGCGCCGGCGTCATCGGAAGTCCGTATCCGGACGGCGGACAGATCGGGCCGTAATGCTGCAAATATTCGCCCCAGTGTTCCGCGGCAAACTGAACTTCTCCGCGCAACAGTTCTTCGCGGTACGGCACAGATTCCGGAACCGTATACGAACCGGACACAGTTTCCTGATTTTTAAAACCGAACATTAACTGGGTCTGATTAATCAATCGCGTGCCGAAAAACAGTTTTCCGGTAATCACATATGCCTGACCGGGAGTGCCCTGAAATGAAATGCGCTCGCCGGGGACGCAGTTTGTTTTAAAAACTTCTGTCTCCTGCCAGTTGCGAATTGAAACATCGCACCGCGCCGATTTCGGCAGAGAAAAAACTTCTGATGCACTGCACGCTAATGTTAACTCCGCCGCTTCATTCGCCTCAAAGACATTCCATTCCCGTCCGCTGACCCATTCCATTGAGGACTGAACCGATACCGTTTCCGTTTCAGGACTCTGATACACATACATATGCATCCACCGGGTGCCTTCCAGTGTTCCATCAGGAAGCCAGACTTTTGCATCCAGAAAATAGCGACCGCGCGGCGGAACAGGAAGTTTCACCGCGTTGCGGAACAGATTCGCAGCATTGTCCTGCTGGACAGTTAATGTACCTTCCTTTTTCCAGATCACCTCGCCCTGAAACCCTTTCCGCAACTCGAGCTGATAGCGTCTCTCACCGGAAGTCATCGTAAGGTCATCCGGGAAAATAACCGGATTTGTATTCCAGCCCCACCGGCCCCGTTCTTCTAAAAACCAGTTTGTATCGGCACTCAGTCCGTCAAAAGAGATCGCATCCCAGTTCGCCAGACAGACCCGGACTTTCCCGGCAGCCACATCCTGGGCATTCGCCAGCGCATTGCGCGTACTTGTTGCCGGAACAATCTTCAGTCCGGAAAGCTGCAGCGGCTGAGGCCAAAGCATACTGCGGACTGTCTTCAGATATTCTCTCTGTACGCGATCCTCAATTTTTGCAGTTGGCGCAAGCAGTCCAGAATCCGCCTGATACCAGCAGGAAAATTTTTCCAGCACACTTTTCGGATGAATCCACGAACTGAAATACCGGCTGGTTTCCAGCTTCACCTCATGCTCCACTTGCTTACCGTCAGTAACTAATAAAATTAAATCAAATTCTCCTTGAAGCGACGCAAACCACAACCGGATTCGTGAGGTATCTTCAGTCAGAGGAACCGGTCTTGACGGACGAATTATCACCGCTTTTTTTTGTGCCGACTCATAAGAAACTTCAATAAATTCACCATTCCGCTGAATCCGCACACCCTCACCCGCCTGTGCATTCCACTTCGAAAAATCACCGCCGCATGCCCCGCGCGTAGACAGCATTAAAACGATACTCAATATTCTTAACATACCCGTCTCCTTAATATTAACAGCCTGACTTCCTAACTCGTATTAGGATTACAAAATATAATTTTTTGTCAAAAGATTAGCACTGTTGCCTGATATTTTTTTTTGATCCCCCGATCAGTTTTTCGTCATTGTTTTAATAAGTTGCCGCTGCGGAAGTACTCCGCCCTGCCGGCGTAATGTTTTTACAAGCATCGCAGTGTTCAAATCACAGGCAGGTTGTCCGGTTTTTATTGATTGTACCGCCGCCGCACCGGCAGCTTCTCCCATCATAAAACAGGCCGGCTGATCACGAATGGCACCGTGCATTTTTATGTCACTGGAATTACACCGTCCGGCGACCCATAAATTATTCCAGCCGCCTGCCGGAACCAGAATTCCATACGGCAGTCCGTAATATTCGCCTTTCCCGAGGCGGTCGATTTGAAGAAATTCTTTTGTATAACGTTCCCACTGTTCATCAGAACAATCGTGAACATGAATATCCACCGATTTATTATAAATGCAAATTTGATCAGGGAAACTGCGGCGCGCGATAAAATCATCATAATTCAATTCATATTCACCCCGAATGCGCCTTGATTCACGAATCCCCAGCAGTGCGCCGGTTGCCATAAGACGCATGTTTTCACACCCCCGCAGATATTTTTTGAAGAACCGCGTATATTCTTCTGCAAATCTGCGCCCTTGCACCATCCCGTCACTCAGACTGCGGCAATTTAACGCATCCGTACCGAAAAGGTGCCCAGCATTCATAATTGCTGTTGTATCACTGTGAATAAACAAGCCGGGAATATGACGGTCATTTTGCGATAAAAAACCGTCCGCAATGGCTTTAAAGACCGCATCCTGTTGAACAGTCATATCGAACGTTTCTGTATCAATACCCGCCTGAATCGCACACAGTGTCGGTGCCATAATATCGGGAGTATCTCTGCCTGCTTCACGGCAGGCAACACCGCAAAGTTTCGCTAAAACCGCATCACCGGTTCCATCGATAAAAGTATGCGCCGGAATATAACGGTGCCCTTCAATGTTATTCACGATCACTCCTTTTACATTTCCCTGCTCGTAATCTGCATCTATCAGGTGCGTGAAAAAACGGACTTCTACGCCGGCCTCGGCACAGGATTCATCAAGGATCAGTTTGAGTCCCTCTGGATTAAATCCGAAACCGCCGTGCAGATCTTTGGCCCATCGGTCGGGATGAATACCCGGTTTTAAATAACCGCGTTGATGCAGCCGGTTAATTAATTCGGCTGCAAATCCACCGGCAATCATGCGCTCTCCATCGGCAGTATCCGACCAGGCTGAAACCAGCCCGGCTGTTCCCATTCCGCCTAAACAGCCTGTCGCTTCAATTAACAGTACGCGCAATCCGAGCCGTCCGGCACAAACCGCGGCGGCAGTACCGGCAGGACCGCCGCCGGCAACGACTAAATCATAACCTGCCTCAGCAGGAATATTTCTCTGCAACAAATAAGTACCGTCAACGTGTTTCATTTTCACCCTCATTTTTTATCCGGCAGAACGCCGTTCACAATATTGACTGCTTTGCCTTCTAGAAATCCCCGCACATTTTCCAGCGTTGTTTTCATCAGCCGCCGGCGTCCGGCCAGACTGCTCCATGCCACATGCGGAGTTAAAATACAGTTTGGCGCAGTTAATAAAGGATTCGCTGGAAGCGGCGGCTCAATAGACAGCACATCAAGCCCTGCTCCGGCAATCACACCATTCCGCAATGCTTCCGCGAGATCGTCTTCTTTTATCAGCGTTCCGCGCGCCGTATTAATCAGCAGCGCAGACAGTTTCATTTTTGCAATCAAGGCGGTGTTCACAAACTGAAAATTTTCCGGCGCCTGACTGCAGTGCAGCGAAACAACATCCGCCTGCTCAAAAAGTTCTTCAACACCGACCCGCTGCGCAGGAATTTCCGGCAGGTTGATTTCTTTTGCGTCCGCATAAATAATTTTCATTCCAAGCGCCGCGCCAAGCCGTGCCATTTGCTGTCCGATCCGGCCGAATCCGACAATTCCTAAAATCGCACCGCGCAATTCAATATTTGATTTATCCCAATAGCTGAAGTCCGGACACGAACTCCATCGTCCGTCGCGAATGCTTTTGTCCGCGGCGCCGGTGTGATTAGTTAATTCCAGCAGCAGCGCCAGCGCATGCTGCGCCACCGAATCAGTGCCATACGTCGGAACATTGGCAACAGGAATTCCTTTTTCTGCGGCCGCTTCTATATCTACAACATTATAGCCGGTGGCAAGGACTGCGATAAATTTCAACTTAGGGAGTAATTCAATCTGTTCACGGCCAATCGGCGTTTTATTCGTAAGCAGAATATTTGCGTTTGCAGCCCGCTCAAAAAATTCTTCCGGCGCCGTCCGGTCATATATTTCTACGGTTCCGAATTCATTGAGTTCATCCCAGGGATTGTCACCGGGATTGAGTGTATAACCGTCTAAAACCGCTATTTTTATCATCGCTTCCTTTCCGTATTGAAAAAACTGTTTTATCTAAGCAGAAATTCACTGATGTAAACGTGGTGAATATCGTTGAAAAATTGATCTTTTCTGTCGCATGATTTCACAGGTTTAATAATGAATGAAAATGTTCCAGTCCAATTTGATGCGGTTGAAAAAGCAATTTCTGCTTTTGAATCTATTCATTCTCTGAACATTACCGTTCACGATCTCTCTGGCATTCTCAGTCCGTTCATTCAGGCGCACCGTTTTCATCACCGTTCCAGACATTGTCTGGCCGTAAAAGCACAAGGACAGGAAAGCACCTGTGTTCATTTTGAAATTTCTTCGTTGCGTCCTGAGTTAAGTAATATTCCGGACGGACGGATTCATGTCTGTCCCGCCGGATTTGTTGAATGGGTTGTGCCTGTTTTTCATCAGCAGGAGCTGGCGCTGGTTCTTTTTGCCGGAATCCGCCTGCCCGGCAAAACGCTTGTTTCTGCAATACGCACCGCGCCAATCAAATGGGATAAATCGCTGCGGAATAAACACCGGCAGAAAATAAATGTTATCGGTGAAAAAGAGGCGCAGCTTATTCTTGAACACCTGCGCCAGCTTGCCGCCCGTCTGCAGTTATGGCTGGAAAATTTTTATTCAGTAAAAAAGAAAACAAAATCGCCGGATGCATTTTCCGCAAATTCACTCATTAAACGGAAACTTATTGTTTACCGGTTCATTGAAGAAAATTATCAGGAACATCTCACCGTAAAAATGCTGGCGCAGCATCTTCACCTGAGTGAAAGCCGGACAAGTCACGCAGTCCGGCAAAGCTGCGGTGTGAGTTTCCGCAGTTTACTGATTCAGCGCCGCCTCTGTGCCGCGATGGAACTGCTGCGTGACTCCGGCATGAGTATCCTGCAAATTGCCCTGTCCACCGGCTTCTCGGATATCACCCATTTCCACCGCCTGTTTCGAAAAAAAGTTGGAACAACTCCGGCAAAATATCGGATCATAGGTCAATCGTAATAATCAACATATGACAATTATTTCCAGTTTTTTAATCGCACTCTCGTCAAAAAGGTCTGATTCTGGAATGGACTTGCACTGTGCGGGTACCCTCGGTCGGGTTTTGAAATCTTATGCAATATAATAAATTCACTCCGTAGTGACATATCCAGCAACTTCCGCCTCCGGGTCAATTTTCACTGCCGGCATCACGGAATGATTTCTTGATTCCATATAACTGGTCCATTGCCGTTCCGTCCACGGCGGAACGGACGCAGTGCAATTGGTAATCTGAGCAATGGACTCGCCGGAAATTTCGATCTGGCAGATTCCGTTACTGTATGAATTGAACTGTTTTAAAATCCCGGTGCACTGATGATACTGCCGGAATCCCCAGCCGAGATTATTGTACACAGAAACATTTTCCATTAGCGTAACACTTGAGTTAATATTTACTATTCCGTTGTCATTATCATAAAACAGCCCGCCGCGAATCTCACTGGCGATGTTGTCGTGCGACGAAAACCCTTCGTCCAGATTCTGAAATCCTTCAATATTTTTAAATATAATATTGCTTCCGGTTCCGTGCAGATTGAATCCGTCATTCTGTGCACCGGACGCTTTCAGATTACGGTAGATATGATTTGATGCGTCCTGAATCCGCACTGCGAAATAACGGACAGAAACCTCCCAGTTGTTCGTATCAGTCCCCGGAAGCAGTTCAATCCGCTTACTGTCTCCGGAAAGACGGGCATATTTTGTGAACTGTCTGGTTGCGGCACTCTGCCGCAGCCGCTCGCCGCGATAAGTTACAACACAGGGAAACTCAACCGGCAGATCGCAAACCATCACACCGTTCTCTTCACGAAAACCGGCCAGAGGATCAAACCCGGTTACAAGCTCTCCATTACCTTCAACGGTAATCGGCGCATCCGGACGACCAGAAGCGCGGATATAAAGCTGTTCACGGTACGGTCCACTGCCCGGTGCAATACGCAGCGTATCCCCGGCACGAATTACATTGGCGGCGGCTTCAAGCGATGCGTATGGCGTGCCGCCCCGCCGGTCCACTTCCAGAATCCGCGGTATATTGGAATTTTCCACCTCCGCCCATGAATCCGACGAAAGAATAAAATTAATGGCGCGTCCGGCAACGATCTTTGACGGATCAGCAGAATAGGACTGCAGCCCTTCACCGCCGGAATATGCATTTGCGGCACCGGCGGTATTCAGCGTAATCGCCTGTCCGGCCGGACCAGCTTCTTTATACTGCAAAAGAAAACAATAGGCGCCGGATTCAAACTGCACTGCCGGAAATTCCAAAATCAGCCATGTTCCGCTGCGCGGGCGCTGCCCTTTTCCGGGAACGAATCCGTCCTGTATGGCAATCACTTTTCCCGGCTGTGTACTGCCGGTTTTCCGGTGCGCGAAAATAATACGAAACGGACACCCTTCAAGCGAAGAGCCGCCGGAGTTAATCTGCAATGCCAGACTGCGCGCACTGAATACCGAAGAAACGGTGAACTGCTGTCCTAAATCGCGCCGGCCTTTTTCATCAGTCCAGTAGCACTGAAATCCACTCTTATCCTGATTGTTTACATACGCAACATCACGTTTCAACTCAGGAATACCACTATTGAGCGAACAGACAAATACATTTGTCTGTGAAAAACCGGACGTACTTATAAACAAAATGCTGGATAGTAAAAATGTAAAAACAGCCATAAACACTCTCTTGCTCAATTAGAAAGACAACCATATCCAAATTCGAATTAGTTATTAACGATAAAACTTATTAATGTCAAAAAATATTTTATATTATATGTAACAAGTTAATGGAGTTGACATACCCTTGAAGACGTTGTCTTGAAATGAGTAATAAATATATTTTTCATTCACGATTTTCGACGTATTATCCGCTACTTCTCGGTGGATATTGAGGCATCAAAGATGGCTGTTCTGACTGGATTAAGTCGTAACACGATCAATCGGATTATTTCTGCGGTGCGCCGGCGGCTTGCTGAATGCTATGAACTGGACAGCCCGTTTAAATGCGGTGAAATTGAATTAGATGAAAGCTATTTCGGCGCCCGGCGTGTACGGGGAATCCGCGGTCGCGGTGCGAAAGGAAAAACGATCGTGTTTGGGCTGATAAAACGAAAAGACCGGGTTTATACGCAGGTGGTTAAGAACTGTTCTGTAAAAGAGTTATTGCCTATTATACAACAAAAAGTTGATATTGAATCGATTATATATACCGATGGATTTAAAAGTTACGATGGCCTGGTAAATTTCGGGTATCGGAAGCATTACAGGATCCGTCACGGAGTAAATGAATTTGCTGCTGGACGAAATCATATCAACGGTATTGAAAACTTCTGGAGTATTGCCAAGGTTCGGCTTTCAAAATTTAGAGGGATTCACAATCAGAAAACGTCCCATTAACTTGTCTTAAACCTATGTATAATTTACCATTCTGATTACGCAAATCGGATGTCGATTACGAGTGCGTACATGAAAGAAATCATCCCCTAAAAAGTTTCCGCTTTCTTTCCACCCTTAGGGCGTGTTAACACAAGCGTAAGAATTCCATAATGAACGCGAAGACAATGAATCCCAAAACCATAATGTCCAGTTTGTCATACCGGGTGAATACCCGGCGATAGGATTTCACCTGCCGGATGAGTCGCTCAACCTCATTACGTCTTTTATAGATTATTGTATCGTAATCCCATGGGTTTTTCCGGTTCGGGCTGGGCGGAACAACGGGTATCAATCCCAGTGTCTGAGCCGGTTCCCGGGTTTCATCCCCTTCATACGCACGATCCATAAGCAGATGGCATGGTTCCGGCGCATCAGCAATTCTCTACCCCGCAGCGCGTCACCCTCGGTGCCGGCAGACAAGCAAAAATTACTGCCTGACGAGCAGTTGCGGCAACCAGATGTATCTTTGTGGTTCGTCCGCCCTGTGACCGCCCGATGGCTTGCGGGCCGTTTTTTTCAACGCCCCGCAGGCATCTGGGTGAACCCGGACGCTGGTGCTGTCCAGTGACATGGCGTCAATCCGGACATAAAGCATAGCCTCTTCCTGCAGTCGCACAAAGATCTGGCTTAACACGCCGTTTTTTATCCAACGGCTCATGCGGATATAAATGGTATGCCAGTTGCCGAATTCCGTCGGCAGTGCCCGCCATTTACAGCCGTTTTCGAGCGCATAGAGAATGGCATTCATCACGGTTAGATGATCCAAAGAGACATTGCCGCGCTGCGTCGGAAACGCATCGGCAATCCGGTCATATTGTTTCTGCGCAAGTTTCATGCGGAATTTTTACAACCATCCGCAAATAAATGCAATAGTGTTAACACGCCCTAGGGCAGTTTAACTTTTACTCTGAAAAAACTGTGCGTTGCATTGGTTGCGGCAACAGTTTCCCACGGGTTGGTGAGTGTGGCACGCCCTTCGACAATGTAGTTGCGGCTGGTATACGCCGGCGACCAGGTAATTACTGCGGCGTTGGGTTGAAACGGTGCGAAGGAGACGCGGAAATAATCGGAAGCATCATTTGGATCGGTGCCGGCCACATATTCTTCCCACGCCTTCATGCCGTCGCCGTCTTTATCATTCATTGCCGCTGTTTCATACACCGCCGGCGGACTCCCGGCGGCCGCCAGGCCGTTGGTTTCAAGCCACACATAGGGGACCGATACCGGCGAGTTTTGTGTTGCCGGCGGCGGCGTGGCTGCCGATATATTAATGCCCCATTGATTCCCTGAACTGCCGGTAGACGAACTCCAGCCTTCGCCGGTTGCATCATTATAGGTTGTATTTGCCTGAACGCTTTTTGAAACAGTAACAGTCTTTGAACCGGTCCAGCCGTTCGCGGTAGTTGCCGTAATTTGATATGTCGCCGGTGCCGGAGCAATGACGGCATAAATTCCGTTACTGTCGGACGTGGTCGAAATGACAGTCGATCCTTTTTTTACAAAAGCGGTTGCGCCGGCTGCCGGAATACCGTTTTGATCCAGAATCCGTCCGCTGATGATTTCGCCGGTGTTGGTTGGAAAGATATTATAGATGATGGTTGTCAGGACATCGAACGTGTGTCCGCCGGCAGAAATCTCAGGAATGTTATACCAGACGTCATCCGTGCCATTCCATCCCATGTTTAAATGAACATAACGTATTCCGTTTTTATAGCCGTAGCCGTCTGCAACAACGGCATGCCCGGCATTCCCTTGAATGCCGAGTCCGACCGGAAGTTTTGCATCCAGATTTGCCAGCACGGCTGAATCAATATAACCGGTCAGCCCGGAGGAACTCACGAGTTTTTGTGCATTTGCATATTGAAACCGCGAAACAATTTCATCCGCAACCAGGAATGCGAAAGCGCCGGTACCGTTGGCTGTATATTGCGCACGGAGAGATATTCCAATGTCAGATGTCAATTTACCAATCGCTTTTTGTTGAGTTTCAGAAAGTGTCCCGACTGGGACTAGCGGCATGCTTCCCCAGTCATAAACTCCGCCCTGCATGGTGAGATTCAAGGAGATGTCGTTAACGACGCAGGTGTAGGATCCGGCCGGAATGCCTGTTGCCGGGAACTGATGATACCGCATAATCTGTGCTGTCATTGTGGCGACGCAACCACAAACATAATTGCTCGGCGTATAGTAATTGAAAACATTGGTTGTATAAAGCCGGTATCTGTCACGCCAGTTGTCCTGTCCCCATTTCGATTGAATCAAAGGTGCAACACGGACATCGTCCGGCAAGGCTGCACTGCGCATTCGTGATGGTGTTAATAATTGTGTCCATTCATCCTCCGGTAAAATTTGTGCTGCTGTTGCATGTGTGCTAAACGTTTGAACTGCGGTTTGCGCCGCGCGTGCAGCGGACATCCGCTCAGGCAGATCGCCGGTAAGCAATGCCCACAACGGATTCTGCTCGTCTGCTTCCAGAGCATCGCCGGAAGAAAAAGCAATGACCGGCCGTACGCCGGTATCGGCGGACAATACGGCAAAACCGCCGCCGGAAAATTTTACTACATGAAAAACCGGTGCGCGGGTGCTGTCATAATATGTTTCAGCATTGTCGACCGTTTGCCCCAGTGTTGTGCCCAGCGGTTCCGTGCTGCGCAACCGCCAGTTGCCGGCAGCTGTTTTGGCCTGTTCAACCGTAATTTCCGCCGCCGGCAGTATCGCGGCGCCGCACAGCAGAAAAATCACAGTTGTTTTTAACGGAGAAAGCATAATTAAGAATTCCGGTTTCTGCAAAAGCGGTCGAATTTTTCCATGCGCCGGTTTTAAAATTTTCCGGCAGGATTTACAAGCGCCGGAAACAGTGATCATTATACTGCATATTTTGAATAACTGGAAAACAGCGAACTCCCTCCAGTCAAAACAGCAACACGACTTTCGCGCGCGCAGAACTTGACCTTTATAGGGAAAACCGGCTTATTTTACCGTCCGTAAGTTAATGAAAGGACACGTTTTGGAATCAAACTCCTTTTTTCGCCGTTCTGACTGGATTGCCGCTGCATTGACATTTTTGGTATCACTGGCCGTCTATACACTCACGCTTGCGCCGACGGTTACGCTCGAAGATTCCGGCGAGCTGATCGTGGCGTCCGATTATCTCGGCGTGCCGCATCCGCCGGGCTATCCGATCTGGAGTCTGCTGACGTGGGCGTTTCAATGGGTTTTCCACGGCGTAAAATATCACGGCTATCCGAATCCGGCGTGGGGCGTAAACTTTTTCTCGGCGTTTTCCGGCGCATTGGCATGCGGCGTATTAGCGCTGCTCATCAGCCGTTCCGGGGCGGATATCCTGAATGCGCTGAAAAAAGAAACGGCCGTGCTCGGCGCAAAAACCGAACGTTTGTTTTGCGCCGCTGCCGGAGTTTCCGGCGGACTGCTGCTGGCATTCAGTCAGGGCCTTTGGTCTCAGGCGGTAATCGCCGAAGTATACGCGCTGAATATTCTATTTCAAACGTTAGTGATTTTATTTCTTTATCGCTGGGCGGTCGAACCGGATAATCCGAAACCTCTGTTTGTGATGGCGTTTATTTACGGGCTTGGTTTGACGAACCATCAAACGCTGATTTTTATGGGACTTGCGATTGGACTCGCGGTACTGCTGTTCAATCCGCGCCTCGCGGTGGATTTCATGATCATTTTTGTTTTTTACGGCATCATGATTCTCATCGACCGCGCCGGTCCGGACGACTGGCAGTGGGAGCTCGGTCCATCGCGCGCGGCGTTCTGGTTCTGGACAATCTACGCTGTTGCCGTGCCCGTCGCCGGAATGTTTTTTCTGAAAAACGGTAAAACAGTTTGTGCGACCTATCTGCTCGTTTTTCTGGGATTGTCGTTCTATCTCTACATGCCCTTTTCATCTGACCAGAATCCGCCGATCAACTGGGGCTATCCGCGTACATGGGAAGGGTTCATGCATGCGATCACACGCGGGCAGTATGAACGGGTGGTGCTCGCTGATGTGTTCTCGTCAACCTTCCTGTTGCAGATCGGCGCCTATCTGCGCGATCTGCGTGCGCAATATTTCGGGCCGATCGCCGCCTTCGCATTAGTCCCGTTTATATTCGTTTACCGCACCGGCCGCAAAAATGCGTACTGGCTGCTTACCACACTCGTGGCGTTTATTGGTGTCGGAATTATTTTCATCATTCTGCAGAATCCGAAAATTGATATTCAAACACTTTTCATCGCGCGCGTGCAGTATATTCAGTCGCATGCCATTTATGCCCTGTGGATCGGTTATGGATTATTAATGGTCATGGCGTTTCTGGAAACGCTCGTCAAAAATAATCCGATCACTAAATGGGGCGGCACTGCAATGGTTCTGCTGCTGCCGTTTTCGCTGATCTACAAAAACTATTACAGTGAAAAACAGCTGCAGGTCGTTGGCGGTTCGGAACAGAACGGACACGATTTCGGCTGGCAGTTCGGTAACTGGCAGTTGCAGGGTGTCGTCGGCATCAAGGAGGATCTCTGGTATTACTGCGGTAAAGATCAGGCAAAATTTGATGAAGAATGGGCGAAATATCCAAATCCTGCTTATCCGCCGCCGATGGGAACCAACGCAATTTTCTTCGGCGGAACTGACCCGGGACGCTTTGTACCAACCTATATGATTTACTGTCCGCAGGTCCGCCCTGACGTTTACCTTATCACGCAAAACGCGCTCGCTGACGGCACCTACATGAATGTCATGCGCGATTTGTACGGCGACCAAATCTGGATTCCGTCCGCCGCCGACAGCAACCGCGCATTCCAGGAATACGTCGGCGATGTTCAAAGCGGAAAGATTCAGGCCGGTGCCGATGTTAAAATTGAGAACGGCCGTGTGCAGGTGCAGGGCGTCGGCGGCGTGATGCAGATTAACGGACTCCTCTGTAAACAGATTTTTGACCATAACCAGTACGTCACCGAAGTGAAAACGGATGAGGCAACGCGCCAGTCCGGTGCCGCCGTGGTTCCGTTCGATCCGGTGCAGGAGGACGGCACACTTCGCCGGCGCGAATTTTTTGTGGAAGAAAGTTATGTGCTGCCGTGGATGTATCCGTACCTCACGCCGCACGGACTCATCATGAAAATTAATCATCAGCCGGTAGCGCTTACACCGGAAATGATCAAAAACGACCGCGATTTCTGGGACTGGTATTCCGAACGCCTGCTCAGTGACAAAAAATTTATTCGCGATGTTGTCGCCCGCAAAACATTTTCCAAACTGCGCAGCGCCATCGCCGGTCTTTATGCCGCACGCGGACTGCTCGACGAATCTGAATACGCATTCAAACAGGCCGTTGCGCTGTATCCGCTCAGCCCCGAAGCTGTATTCCGCTTAACGCAGCTGTATGTGCAAATGAACCGCCTCAATGATGCCATCGTCATTGCTGAAGAATTCGCCGCCAAAGATGTGAACAGCGACGCTGCCAAAGCCACCCTCGAACAGCTTCATCAGATACGCAGAATGCGCGACCGGCAGGCAGAGCTTGAAGGAAATGTTCAAGCCAATGGCATGCAAGACATCGGAGAAGCCTTTGAGCTGCTCCAGATTTATGCCGCGTTCAACGATCTGCCGAAAATGACCCGGTTGATTAACGACATCCAAACCGGCGCACCGCCGGAAATTACGTTGCAGATGGCGCGCCTGCTGACGCAAGTGCGGCAGTTCGGGTTAAGCGAAAATGTGTTCCGTAAATATTTAAGTGCGCGCCCGAATGACACCGCCGCGCGCATTGATCTCGCCGCCGCGCAGATTGCCGGCGGACGGGCGGATGCGGCGCTGAGCACTGTTACTGAAATTGTAAAACAGGGCGGTGAGCCGGCGCGTAATATTTTGCGGCGTGATACCCGTTTCCAACCAGTATGGAATAGTCCACACTTCCAGCAGCTCGTTCCGCCGCGCCCGGCGAACACACTGCCCGGCAGCTTTCCCGCCGGCTTCGGGTTTTAAAATAGGTTCAAGACAACATCCCAAGGGTCATGTCAACTCCATGAACTTGTCTTGAACCTATTTTAAAAAACCAAAATTTTGACAAAACCACAGTCTTCACTTTCCCACCGGAAACTTTTAAGGACGGCTCAGGAAATATTTTTCTATGCAACGAAGCGCATATTGCGTCAAATAAAATTCATCTCATACAATTGAAGAATCATATTTGGTGGTTGTTTTTTGGGATGAGTGTTCCCATCTCTTCGTTGGAATCAAGCAAAGGAAAATTTTTATTTTAGGCAATAATCAGCTCTGCACGGTTTTTAATTTTATCAATTGTATCAGCACCGAGCAGAAACATGGCGGTGACAAATTCGCGTTTGAGTTTCTGGATTTCGTGGCGAACGGCGGCGACAGAATCCATGGCCGGCGCAAGGAACGGGCGTGCGATTCCGCAAAACGATGCGCCGAGTATGGTGGCTTTGACCATATCAATGCCGGTGCGGATTCCACCGGATGCAATCAGTGTTGCACGATCGCGATACGGCACAAGCTGTTGAAGTGCGAACGGTGTAGGCAGCCCAAAGTCTTGAAAGAGTTTCCCGAGAGAAGAATCAGGAGTACGTTCGCTCTCGACTCGGCTCCACGATGTTCCGCCGGCACCGGCGACATCAATTATTTTTACACCGGCGCGAACCAGCAGTTCAGCATCCGCTGCTGAAATTCCGGCGCCGACCTCTTTTACGATCACCGGCACATCGAGTCCGCTTATGATTTCGCCGATTTTTTCAGCGAGTCCGGCAAAGGTTGTATCACCTTCCGGTTGAATTGCTTCCTGCAGCGGATTCAGATGCAGGCAAAGCGCATCGGCTTCCAGAATCTGAATTGCGGCGCGCGCATGCTGCAGTGTCAGTTCTATATTAAACTGAATTGCGCCGAGATTTGCCAGCAGCGGCGCCGCCGGTGCGACGCTGCGCAAATCAAAACTCGATTTAGCGAGCGGCGCCGAAAATAGAATTCGCTGCGACCCGACGCCCAGAGCAACACCCTCCGCTTCTGCTGCGGCGGCGAGATTCAGATTAATTTTTTTCAGCAGTTTATCACCGCCGCCGGTCATCGACGAAATAATTAATGGAAACGAAAGTTTTTTGCCGAGGAACTCAACCGACGGATCAACTGCGTCCAGATTAATTTCCGGCAGTGCGCGATAGATCAGACGGATTTCATCGAAATAATTTTTCCGGCGATCCGTTTCCTCATTTTGAGAAACGATTTTAACGTGTTCACCCTTCCGTTTTTCTAAATTATTCATAAGTTTCCGGCAGTAAAAATAATTTTCAGGAACTGTACATAAACTGCTTTCAATAACAAATTATATAATATTTTTCGGTTCATCACGGAATGGCGTCTTATAGTTTCTCTCTCTCCGGTCAAAACGGCGATACCCTGTTCTTACTGTGCTTCGGAACAGACACGCTTGGATCTGACCGGAACATCCCGCTGGATTTACGGTCTCTTTACCGGTTTGAAAAACGACTTTTCGGTGCCGGCACGCCGGATGATCTGCTATGCCTGCGCCCGCTCAACTCACGCGCCGTCGCCGTTTACCGATGCCCCGGTACGCTATACGACGGGCCGGTGTGCTTTATGATTGGATTGTACCGGAGGATGTCGATCCGGGCGGTAGCGGGAGCTGACCGGTCCAATCGCTCAACTCAAAGGCGGCTCTGAGACGCTCTTCCGTAATGAACCTTTTACTCTCAACTGGAGTCCCCGCCCCTGGCCGGAAACAGCGGAACCGGCCGGTACGAAAACCCCTGTCATACTTCAATATAATCACATTTTCCTCTTGCAGGAGTTGCGTCTTACGAGTATGAATCTACCCATAAATGGGGCCCTGAAATTTTTGAAGGGCAGAAACAATAACAGTAAAGTTCAAAGGAGAACGAACATGGCTAAAGCAGCTACGAAGTCTCAGATCATTGCGAAAATCGCAGAAGATGCCGGTATCACTAAAGTTCAGGCGAAAGGCGCTCTTGAATCTTTGATTGCTCAGGCATATAAAGGCGCTAAAGACGGGTTCACCGTTCCGGGCCTTGGTAAACTTGTCAAAGTAAAACGCAAAGCCCGCATGGGCCGCAACCCGGCGACCGGCGAAACGATCAAGATTGCTGCAAAAACGGTTCTGAAATTCCGCATCGCTAAAGCAGCAAAAGATGCGATTCTGGCTTAATCGTGTTTACATGCAAAAGCCGTCTGTTTCCGGGCGGCTTTCTGTTTGTACTCACGTAATCCCGCCTATCCGGATAAGCGGATGCTTATGACTGTCATCGAAAAAATCAGGACGGCAGAAAAACCGTTAATCTCTATTGAATTTTTCCCGCCGAAAACCGGCGGAGCACGGGCGGTGTTTGAAAAAAGCGCGGCGGAGCTGATTGCATTAAAACCCGATTTTGTTTCTGTTACCTGCGGCGCCGGCGGCAGTGCAGCGGGTCCGACACTGAATATTTCGCGGCAGCTTGCTGCCGACGGTTATGACACCGTGATGCCGCACTGCACCTGCGTTGGCATGTCGCGCGCCGATTTAAAAAAATCAACGGATGAACTGATTGCCGGCGGATTTAACAATATCATGGCACTGCGCGGCGATCCGCCGCACGGGGAAAAAATTTTTGTGCCGGTCAAAAACGGCTTCCGCTATGCCGCTGAACTGGTGGCGTTTTTACGTGAGCGCTATCCGGCGCTGTGCATCGGAGTCGCCGGCTATCCGGAAAAACATCCGGAAGCGATGTCGCTCGATGAAGATATCCGCCGGTTAAAAGAAAAAGTGAATGCCGGTGCCGATTTTATAACAACGCAGCTGTTTTTAAAAAATTCAGCTTACTTCCGCTTTGTTGAAAAATGCCGGGTAAACGAAATTTATGTTCCGGTCATCCCCGGACTTCTGCCGGTGATCTCGCTGGAACAGATCCACCGGATGCAGTCGTTCTGTGAATTTTCCGTGCCGCAAAAACTGCTGAGCGATCTTGAAGCGGCAAAAAATAATCCGGCGAAAATGAAGCGGCTCGGGCTGTACTGGGCAATGGAACAGATTGCCGGTTTGATCGAAGGCGGCGCACCGGGCATTCATCTGTATCTGCTCAACCGTGCCAAAACGGTATTTTTTCCGGAACTGGCCGCCTGTCTGAACCGTATTCGAAGCGGAATTTAGACAGTTTACGGTAGACGGCACCGGTAGTTTTCCGTATAGTCCGCCCTTCTTGTCGTAAAAGTAAGGAAGCGGTTTTGAGTATAAAAAAAGTGATTCTCGGTTTACCGAAAGGGAGTCTGCAGGACTCCACCTATGCACTTTTTGCCAAAGCTGGCTTTAATATTAAAGGGAATTCGCGCTCTTATTTCCCGTCGATCGACGACCCTGAAATTGAACTTCGCATTCTCCGTCCGCAGGAAATGAGCCGTTATGTCGAGTACGGCATGCTGGATGCCGGAATTGCCGGGCTTGACTGGATTGAAGCGAACGGTTCGGATGTTCAGGATATTTGCAGCCTGGTTTATTCCAAGCAGACAAAGCGGCCGGTGCGCTGGGTGCTGGCGGTGCCGCAGACATCCGAAATTAAATCGGTCAAAGATCTGGAAGGCAGGCGGATTGCCACTGAGGGTGTCGGTATTGTTGAACGCTGGCTGGCGAAAAACGGCGTCAAAGCCGAAGTTGAATTTTCATGGGGTGCCACTGAAGTTAAAGTGCCGGAATTTGCGGATGCGATTGTTGACATCACCGAAACCGGTTCATCGCTGAAAGCGCACAATCTGCGCATTGTTGATACGCTGATGGAATCCTATACCAAATTTTTTGCGAATAAAGCGGCGTGGGCCGATGACTGGAAACGCTCGAAGCTTGAAAAAATTGCTTTGCTGTTGACGGCGGCGTTGAATGCTGCGGATAAAGTACTTTTAAAAATGAATGTTGCGGCAACGAATCTGGATGCGATTTTGAAACTGCTGCCGGCATTAAATTCGCCGACAGTGAACAATATGTCGACTCCCGGCTGGTTCGCTGTTGAGACGGTTGTAAATGAAGAAGTTGTGCGGGAAATTATTCCCGAACTGAAAGCCGCCGGCGCCGAAGGCATTATTGAAATCGGGCTGAACAAAGTGGTGGCGTAACGCGCGTAAAGGAAGAGAAGCATGGGTACCATTAAGAAATGGCGTAAGAAAAAAATGTCGAACCACAAACGGCGCAAGCGCCGTCGTGCAGATCGCCATAAAAAGAAATAATTTCTGAAAGGGGTTGTCGTGCGCGCCCGTATTATCCTTTCCGGCATTGTCGCAATGGCCGGTGCTGTGGTCGGCGGATGCACAACCTCTTCATCAAGGCCTCAGCCCGGTAAAACAGCACAGGCTGAGGCTTTATCTCATTACAGCCTGGCTCTGCTTGCAAATTCCAACAGCGATTCTTCCGGCGCACTGCAGCATTTTGAAGCAGCGTTAAAACTCGACCCGCACGAACCAAAACTTTATGAAGCGCTCACCGCTCTTGCACTGAAACTGCATAATGAGGACAAAGCTATTCACACCGCCGGCGCCTATGCAAAACGCTTTCAGGAAAGCGATGCCGCACAGTTGATGCCGGGACGTGTTTACATCACACTGAAACAGCCGGAAAATGCTGAAGCAGCGTTCCAGGCGGCCGTAAAAAAACTGCCGCACTCGCCGGAGTGTGTCATGGCACTGGCACAGTTTTATCTGACAGAAAAAAACTGCGCCGGCGCAATTCAAACGCTGCGCACCGCGCTCTCTGTACAGCCTGAAAATACCGGGATCCTGCAACTGCTCGGAATTCTGTATGTTGAGTCTGCACGGGATACTGCCGATAAAACCGCCGGTGACAAAGCGCTGCACAACGGAATTATCCAGTTCCGCAAGCTGCTGAAAATTGACCCCGACAATGATACCGTGCGCCAACAGCTTGGACTTGTCCTGCTCAGTACCGGAGAAGAGGCTGAAGGTGCCGAAATTTTCCGGCAGTTCTATCTGAAAACGCCGGCGGATATCGATGCCGCACGGCAGTATCTCAGCATCCTGCTGCTCGCCAAAAAATTTGATGAGGCGATTGCGCTTTCCGGCGAACTGGCAAAAAACACAGAAACCAGCCCGGATGCGTGGTTGCAGTTGCTGGAAGAATCGCTGCCGGCGGAAGAGCATCCGCGCCTGATCCGGTATCTTGAGAAAATCATTTCCGGCACACCGGACGCTGCAGAGTTCTATTACGCGCGTCTTGCCGCGCTCTATCCCGAAACTGACGCCGATACCGCTGAAACAATTTTGCAGGCCGGTTTGCAGCGTTATCCGGAAAATGCACGGCTCAAAGCGGTGTTCGGATTTCTGCGCGTCCGGCAGAACCGGTTCGATGATGCGTATCTGATTTTAAACAGTGTTCGCTATTCCGGTGACGGCAAAAACTGGCTGGAAAATACCTTTTTTATTCTCAACTTTGTGCTCGCCGCGCAACTCAGCGGACATTCCGGCGACGCAGCAGAAATACTGGCGGCATCGGGTGAAAAACTGCCGGCGGTACTGGCGTATTATATCCGCACACTCATTGCCGGAAACACATCGCTGACAATTTCTAACGCGGTAAATTTACTCGAAGGTACTGCCGCCCGCGCACCAGACGCACCGGCACCGTTTTATTATCTGATGTATTTATATGCAGATTTGAAAAATTATGACTCCGCGCTGAAGACGGCAGTACGTTGCGAACAGCTTGCCGCAGGTCGCGACGAAGAGCGCTTTCTCGACAGCGGGTTTTATTATCGGCTCGGTGCAATCAACGAACGGCTCGGCAAACTTAACGATGCAGAAGCTGCCTTCTGCAGTGCCATCGAGGCCGGCGACGAAGACATCAGAGCATCGGCGCGGAATTATATTGCGTATATGTGGGCGGAACGCGGTGAAAAGCTGGATACCGGATTGGAACTGATTCAACTGGCGCTGCAGCACGAACCCGACAGCGGCGCTTACATCGACACTCTCGGTTGGATCTATTTTCAGCTCGGACGTTACAGCGACGCGCTCACCGAATTATTGCGCGCACTTGAAATTGAAAGTACCGATGCCGTCATCTGGGAACATCTCGGCGACACCTATTTCAAACTCGGAGACCGTACTGCCGCGATCCAACACTGGCAAAAAGCGGTGGAAATTGACCCGGGAAACAATGCCGCGAGACGGCTGGAAGAACACAGGCAGGACGATTCAGTCCCTTAAGCGCCGAAAACGTGCGCACAGAAGAGCTGCCGTCTCTACCTTAACCTCCCACCAACGGACAATGTATGCCCGCGCAGCCACGCGGCGGCATCCATCGATTTTTTCCCGGCGGGTTGAACTTCGAGCATACGCAGTGCATTCCCACCGGTAGCAACCAACGGTCCGGCTGAGTTTATGTTAATAATTTCGCCGGGCGCGCCGGAGCCGGATTCAACAGCGGCGCACAGAATTTTCAGCCGCTCACCGTTCGGCAGTTCACAGGATACGCCGGGCCACGGCTGAAAAGCGCGAATGCGGTTGCGAATGGTTTCCGCCGGTAAATTCCAGTTGATGATTCCATCTTCTTTGGAGAGTTTGCGGACTTCGACCGCACTGTTTTCGTCCTGCGGCACCGGTTTGTTTGTTCCGGCACAAATCTGACTGATCGCCTGCAGCATTAAATCTCCACCGAGTTCGGCGAGCCGCGGCTCCAGTGTGGCGGCGGTGTCGTCCGGCGCAATCGGATATTTTTTTTGCAATAAAACATCACCGGCATCCATTTTTTTCGCGACGTATATGATGGAAACGCCTGTGACGGTATCGCCGTTGGCAATTGCCCATTGAATCGGCGACGAGCCGCGATATTTCGGCAGCAGCGACGGATGCAGATTAATTGCCCCGTGCGCCGGCAGTTCACGAATAGATTGCGGTATGTATTGTCCGTAGGCGACAACAACAAAAAGATCGGCATTCAGCGCGGTGAGTTCAGTATATGCGTCAGCTGCATTTTCCGGTGACAGCACTGGGATTTTGCGATCGAGAGCAAATTGCTTTACAGGACACAGCGTTAAACGCCGGCGGCGTCCAGCGGGACGGTCGGGCTGCGTAACGGCGGCGAGCAGTTCATGCTCCGATGCCAGCAGTTTTTCCAGCGTTGGAAATCCAATGGCCGCCGATCCGAAATAAATAATTTTCATAGCGTTAGTTTAACTACGGAATACACCGAAGACACGGAGTTTATTTATTTTCAAAATCTGAAACCGGCAATCGAAAATCATCAATGTTTATTGTGCTTCGCCGCCTTCAGCGGGCGGCTGGCCGCCCTCGCCGCCGCCTTCACCCTGCTGCGGTGCAATGCCCCAGCGGATGCTGTCGGTGAGAAAGAGCTGATCCTGTTTGTTGAGCGCAAAGCCCTGCTTGAGCGGAAAGTCCGGCGGCATGCGCCCCATCATGATGGGAAACCAGGTTTTTTCGGGGCCGTCAAGCAGTGATGAAATGAACGGTTTATCTTTTGTCAGTGTGGTAAGATACATGCCGCTAATGTATTTGCGGTAGTCATTGATTTCATAATATTCGTCGAGCGTCTGCGGCAGTAGAATAGACAGACGTTTACCGTACCACGCTGTGGCCCACGGCATGTCGGAACAAATGACTTCGTTCGGGCGCAGCAGTTCACTGACACGCATAACGAACGGTGCAAAGTACGGCGGATACACCGGCCCCGGCGGCGGGCTCATCAGCACGTTGAAAAACAGCGGCAATGCGTTCAGCCCGACGACAAGCCAGGTGATAGCGTTTTTATAAATGTCCACGGTAATATCGAGCCTATCGAGCATGACAAAAAAGAATGAAAGTCCGTAGAGAATAACGAACGGCAGAAAGATATGATAATAACGCATGGCATCGTTATTAAATAACGGAACACCGGCCAGCAATAAAACCATCGCCAGTCCGATGCCCCACCGCAGTGTGTGAACGGAAACGCGTACGAAGCGGTAGAAGAAAGTGATCATAAAAAATGCAATCAGCAATCCGCCGCCGAGCGTGGTGAGATTGTTTTCGTAGATATCTCCAAAGTTTTTTTTCCACTTGGTTTTTACCGCGTCAATATCTTCCAGCAGGTTGAATTCCGGATTCAGCGTGCGGACGAGTGAATCATTGGACGGATAATTATCCGTACCGGCAAGTGCCATGTGCAGAGCAAGGCCGAACGGTGAACCGGATATGCGATAGTTGTTCATCAGCCAGGGCGATGCAATGAGCAGCGCACCGGTGAGATAAAAAAAGACAAGGTGCCCGCTGCGCTGCCGCTTTGTTCCCATCAGCAGTGTGAACAGTGCGAGGCCAATGATCACCGGAATGGCAGGATAACTGGTTAAAAATGCTGCACCGGAGAAAAGAATGGAAAGTCCAAACAACACCAGCCAGCCCCAGCGCGATTTACGTTCACGCCGCCGCACCAGTGCTAAAATTAGAAAATAAGCCGCGCTGAGAATGAAAAATACGAGAACCGGAATCCCGGTGCCGAGCAGACTGTCGCACCAGACAGCGTTAGTTAAAAAGTACGTGGTTACACCGGCCAGCGCAATTTTCTTGGAAAATAGATTTTTCCCGAGCAAATACATCATCAGTCCCGCCATACCGGTGAAAAAATGATGCAGCGGCAGAATTACCCATTGTTCTGCCGGATAGATGCGCATACCGATAAATTCATCATTGTTCGGGAAAATATTTACGCCGACCAGATCATAAAATTTAAACTGCGCTGCAAGGATCGCCGGATACATCGGCGGACGGAAAAGCTCGGGATGACGTTCAATCAGTGCATCGCCATTAAAGGTGTTCGCCGAAACCTGCGCAATGCTGAACGGACGAACACAATGCGTAATGTACCGCCCTGTCTGCGCCAGATTACGGCCGAGCTGTGCATAATCCATCGCTGCCTCGTTATTGAAACCGCGAAATTCACGTCCGGTATAAATCACTGCCAACCCGATAAAAAACAAACAGTACAACACGGTGCGAATAATTTTCAGACCGGTTCCGGCATCGACACTGTACACCAGATCCTGAAGTGTCGCTTCAAACGGCTGATGGTTATGCTGGTTTTTAGCCATTAGTTCTCCCTGAAAATCTTAAAAATAGAAGCATTGCGAAAACATTGAACCCATACAATCTTAAAAATAACCTGTTCATTGCCGGCGACGTTTTTGAAATGGCAGTATCAAATCAATGAAATCATCATTTTATGTTCGTAATCAAAACAGACGCCGTTATTATGTTATGCACTTTGTAAATTTAACTTGAGGAGAAACAGCATGATTGTAACAACGAAGGAACTGTTTAAGCACGCATACGGCAAATATGCCGTCGGAGCGTATAACATTAATAATGCTGAGCAGATTATGGGTCTGTTTCGCGGCTGCATGGACAGTAAAGCCCCGTTTATTGTCCAGATTTCAAAAGGTGCACGCTCATACACCGACACCCGCATGCTCGAAGCGATGATTCGCGCAGCTGATGAAATTTTTCCGAACGCCATCTTTGCGGTACACCTTGACCACGGTGACGAAGTCACCTGTATGGATTGTATCAACAGCGGTTTTTACAGTTCTGTGATGATTGACGCCAGTCATGAATCGTTTGAAGAAAATATCGCCATTACACGCCGTGTTGCCGACGCCGCGCATGCCAAAAATATTGTGGTTGAAGCGGAGCTCGGACAGCTCGGCGGCGTGGAAGAGCATGTTTCTGTCAGTGAAGCCGATGCGAAACTGACTGATCCGGCACAGGCCAAAGAGTTTGTAGAACGCAGCGACTGCGACAGCCTGGCATGTGCCATCGGAACATCTCACGGTGCATTTAAATTCAGCGGCTCACAGGGACTGCACTTCGACGTGCTCGCCGATATTCAAAAAGCACTGCCGGGCTTCCCGCTTGTCATGCACGGCTCCAGTTCCGTTCCTCAGGATGAAGTTGCGCGTATTAACGCCGCCGGCGGAAAACTGGCCGGAGCCAAAGGAGTAGATGAAAAACAATTCCTGCCCGCCGCAAAACTCGGTGTAACTAAAATTAATATTGATACCGACGGACGTCTCGTGTGGTGCCGTGTACACCGCGAAAGCTTCCGCGATAATCCGGAGAACTTCGACCTGCGTCCGCCGGGAAAAATTTTTATGGCAGAATACGCCAAATACATCGCACATAAAAATACCGTTCTCGGCAGTGCCGGACAGCTCGACAGCGTCCGCGAAATGCTCAAAAAGTAAAAAATTTACTTTTGTCCAGCGGTCTTTCCGGCAAGCCGCAGAGCATTTCGCCGGACTTGCATGCCGCAAGCGGCAGACGGAATTGGGCACGTTTATCTCCGTGGCAAGTTGCGGAGTGTTTCAGCGCTGGATTTCCATGAAAACCGGGCGGGTTGCCGTCCGGTTTTTTACATTCAGGGTATCACTTTATTCTAACAAATAGCTTCTCTGCAAAGCACGCATCCGCTCGAGGCGGAGTTTTGCTTCAGCTTTACGCTTTGCCGGCATGGTTTTAAACGGGCGTTCATACGGCAGCAGCTCACCGCCGATAGATGATGCACCGCCATCAACATAGATGGTTTGTCCGGTGATGCGGCGGGAATATTGTCCGAGCAAGAAGACGACGGCATTGGCAACTTCTGTTTTGTCGCGGACCGGATCCCACGGCAGCGGACTGATTTTTTTCCAGGTGCGTGCGAGGTGCGCAAAGTGCGGAATGGATTTGGCTGCTTTGGTGGTAAGCGGTCCGGCGGAAACGGCATTAACGCGCACGTGCTCGCGACCGAATTCACGCGCCAGCGCACGAACAAGAGCTTCAAGCGCCGCTTTATTGACACCCATCCAGTTATAATAAGGAAATGCCAGTTGCGATGCGAATGAGAGCGTTACAACAGATCCGCCGCGCGGCATGTGCTCCTGTGCGAATTGCGTGACGGCGGCAAGCGACGCACAGCTGATTTGAAAGCCCTGCTTAATATCTTCGGCGGCATCGGTGTAAACGCGGTCGCCGAGGCAGGTTTTCGGGTTGGCGTAGGCGATGGAATGGACAACACCCTGAATTTCACCGATTTCCTTGAACAGGCTGCGGATTTCTTCTTCCACAAGGACATCACAATAACGAATGTCCATTGCACACTTCTGTTCGGGCGTTAAATCGGTACAGCCGCGATCAAAAAAGATTTTTTTCAACCGTTCGTTCTGCACGGTATAAATGACTTTTCCGCCAAGCTCCGTCAGCATTCTGCCGGTGGCATATGCAATCGAATCGGTATTGAGCAGTCCCATCACAACGTATGTACCGCCTTTTTTAATCATTTTTTATTATCCTTTCGTTTTTATACCGGGGAAATGCGAAACAGTGTCGAGTAATCCTGCGGGGAAAAAGTAAAAAAATAGAACAATCAATTTTACTGTCGTTATGTTTTTCTAAGATTTAGAACCACAAAGGGATCCCATTAAACCCACCGTAAAATTGCCAGTGCAACAACAACGCCGGTGAGCATGCCGAAAAATACTTCGATGCGTGTGTGACCCAGCAGTTCTTTGAGTTTTTCATCAGAAAAATGACGTTCCGTAAAAAGTTCATCGACAATCTGATTTAACAGACGCGCCTGACGCCCCGCTGCGGCGCGGACTGTTTGGGCATCAAACATCACGACGAACGCAAAGATAACACTGAATGAAAACATGGCAGAGCTTAAGCCCTCTGTTATTCCAATTGTTGTTGCGGCGGCGCAAACGAATGCTGAATGCGCGCTCGGCATCCCGCCGGTACTTACCAGATAGCGGAAATCGAGCCGGTGCTGCTGAATTAGTGAAATCAGCATTTTAATCAGCTGCGCTGTCAGCCAGCCGGCCGCTGCGCACCAGAATGAGATATGGAGCGTGTTCATTCAGTTTTTCCTGTTTTAAAAAGAGGTGGATGTTAATGAACAGCAGAATCCCGAACAAGAAATTTCGAACTCAGAAATATGTCGAAAATAATGCGTGCCGGTAAAAAAATCAGCAATTTGACGGCAAGACTTTTTTAGGCCGGGCATGAACGGGATTCGGAAAATGCCGTCCGGATTAGCTTTTGCTTGGCGGCGGCATATGAAAATTATATGCTAAGTAGTAATCAGTCCAGCACCGGAGAAAGCGATGGATAATATTAACCGCATCAAAGAGCAGATTAATTTCTGCATCCGCAGCGAACTCTGGGCAAAACTCCCGGAGCTGCTCGATCAACTCCATCCGGCGGATATTGCAGATGTTATCCGGCATTCGTCCGATGATGCACAGATAAAACTCTTTGATCTGCTTTCCGATGAAACCAAGGCCGATGTTTATATCGAGCTTGACGACACTACTGCTGAAGACATTCTTGAAGATCTGACAGTTGAAGAAATCTCTGATATTATTGAGGAAATGGCGCCGGACGACGCAGCGGACCTGCTTGGTGATCTGGAAAAAGAGCGCAGCGAAGAGGTGCTCGATTTAATGCCGCCGGAGGAGTCCGAAGAGGTACGTGAACTGCTTAGCCATGATAAATATACCGCCGGCGGGATTATGACGACGGATCTCATCGCCCTGCCCGGTACAAAAACAGCAGCGGAAGCAATCGAGCATGTCGGCTCACTGGATCTCAATGAACCGTTTTACCTGATTTATGTCATTGATGTGGCAAACCATTTGATCGGCTATGTGCAGCTTTGGCAGTTATTGAGGACAGAAAACCGGCACAAAACACTTGCACAGCTCGCCGAAACCGCGCTGTTTACGGCGCAGACAGATACCGACCAGGAAGAAGTTGCGCGCATCATGTCAAAATACGATTTAACATCACTGCCGGTGGTAGACGCTGAAAACCGGCTCGTCGGCCGCGTGACGGTTGATGACATGGTCGATGTGATTGAAGAAGAAGCCTCGGAGGATATTTTTAAACTTGCCGGTTCAGATAATACCGAACTGAAAGACCCATCGCCGTTCGCATCTTGCCAGGCGCGTCTGCCGTGGCTGTTCATCACCCTCTTTTCAGGCTTCGTCACCAGCATGATTTTAAAAGGATTCATGCACAGCATTTCCATGATGGAAGTACTGGCGCTCAGCTTTTTTGTTCCAATCGTTATGGGTATGGGAGGGAACACCGGCATTCAATCGTCTACGCTGATCATTCGCGGACTGGCGCTCGGGACATTTTCACACAAAACACTGCGCCGGATGCTGTTGAGGGAGATGAGCATCGGAATGATGATGGGCATAATCTGCGGAACGATTATTGGATTGTGGGCGCGGTTCGTTATCAGCACAACGACGGCTTTTCATCCGGTGTTCCTCGCATTCTGCGTCGGCGCTGCGCTGTTCAGCGCAATGACATTTGCTGCGGTTTTCGGCGCGGCGGTGCCGCTGGTGCTGAACCATTTTAAAATTGATCCGGCGGTCGCTTCCGGTCCGTTCGTCAGTGCGTCGAACGATATCACTGCCCTGCTGATTTATTACGGCGTCACTTTTGCTCTGATTAGCCCGCTTATCTAACATGATCATCAAAACGCAGGCGATTCCGCTTTACTGGACCGATATTTCGAATACATCGCGCATCGTCACCTGGCTCACTGCGCAGTACGGCAAACTCTCGACCGGCATGAAAGGCGACCAACGCAAAAACAGCCTGTTTCGCGGACAGTACGACTTCTTTGCCACCAGCGAACTGCTTTTTTATGATCGTGCTGAGCGCGGCGCGCATATCGCCAAGGAGTGTTCCATGCTGCACCCGCGCACTATGTTCCGCACGGACTGGCGCGCCTGCGCTGCCGCCGGATATATTTCAGCGCTCTTTGCTAAAACCACACCGCGCCACGCGCACGAACCCGGACGGTTTGAATTTTTTGAAGAGATGCTTTCGTATGCCGAAGAATTCGGACGCGTACCGGAATTTTTAATCTGGTTCGATCTGCACTTTGCCGAATATCAGGGCTGTAAACTTCAGCTGAACGATGACGAACGGCGCGTCTATCGCTTCTCTGCCGAATACGGCGGCGTCATCAAGCCCGACTACGCCGCCGCCAACCGCATCGCCGCCGCGCCGCTTGCGCCGCAGGCCGTTGAGCTTTTAAAAGCATGGCAGCAGATCGATAATCCGGCAGAAGCGCTGCAAATGAAAATTAACCCGGCCTGCAGTGCACAAATCGACCGCGTCCTCGAAAAATTCGTCGCTTACCAATTCGACCTCCCGCCCCACGTCCGCTGTACCGCCATCGAAACCCTCCGCGCAGCTTAATATGAATCAACCGTATATGCTTTCAATTCGTCTGCACCCCGTTCTTTTTCTTTCTTCAGACTTAATTCCGGTAAATTTTTTTCCAATGTCCATTTTTTCCGTAAATGAACGGATTTTACTTCCGGCACCGGCGCCCAGAAAGGCCAAAGATTGATTCCCATTGCTGGGCTTTGCATATTGATATATGCATTAGGAACAAATGCCCAGACTGTCATATTCGGCAAAACCTGTTCGCCTTTAAATTCTCCAAAGTCCGGCCGGTCAGGAAATGCGACAGCTTCGATCGTTTCCCATTCACCGGCAGAAGTAATGTCTCCCGTTTGCATTCGCAAACAAAATGAAAAAAAACTTCCTTGCGCCGTCGGCTCCAGTTCAACATCCCATATATGTTCGCCGGCAGTTACAGATGTGCGCAACACACGTAAATTATTCCGCCCTTCGCCTTCTGCAATGACCTCCCCATTCTTTTTCAATTTATATTTGCACAAGGCATGAATACCTAATAGCGCATGAGATGAATCTTCCGATAACCAGAGCCGGTCGGAAGATGCTTGTGCCGCAGCCGCGTTTGTACTTTTCATAAAAACCTGATAATCGGCTTTAACAGAAAGAAACCCATCAATCTTTTCCCGATAGGCTAATGCCCGGACTTTAAAAAGATCATTCCACGGCTGATTCCGGTACCGCTCCGAAAAAAATTCCATTCTTGCCGCGGCATCAGCATAAAGCCCGTCCCGTTCCAGTAAAAAAAGCTGGGACATCATTCCCGCCAGTTCAAACCGGTCTACCGGACGGACTAACAGGTGTTTCTGCCCCACCGGAAGCATTGCGGATGATGCACGATCGGCATACCAATATACCACACCGGACATATATCCCTGTGCACGATTGCGGTCGCCGAACTCAAATCCCATTTCCATTGATTTATTAAACGAAACAGCATCTAACAAGTGAAACCGATATTGATCTGTCCGCATTGCGCCTTTTTCAATTAATCCGTGCAGAGGTAAATCAAAAAGGCTGGTATAATAATATGCCCCATTGAAATAATCTTCTAACCCGGTCCCAAGCTGCGGTGGCTGCGTACCGGCATCAGGCACCACAAATTCATCCCCTTCCAGAATATTCCAACTGCCATCCTGGCCAATCGCAGAAACAAAACTTCCGACATAATGCCCCCGTCCGGTTATCTTTAACATTCGGAACGGTGTACCGGAAACAGAGGATGCCCGCCATCCGGCATGGAATTTTCGTGACAACCCTTCAGTACTGTCGCGATTTCCCTCAGTGGAAATTGAAATGGAAACCGGGATTTTCGAATTATTTTCAAGAATACAAAGTGCTCCGTTTTTATACGGCATCGGAAACCGGCAAATAAATGTATTTCTACCCCCCTCCCCAATGGCATAGAAGCATACGAACGGAAATAAAACGGATTACAGAAGAAATCGCCCAGCGGAACATCGACGCTGGGAAAAGAAGTTCCATCCCAGATCATTTTCAATCGTAACTGACGTAATAACTCAGCATAAATTGCAGCAGCATCTGTCGGAGAATCAATCCGTATACATATCGTTTTAAGAACCCCTTTATCGGTGTCATTCCAGAACGGCAAGCTCTCTCCGGGCTGAATTGTTTGAGGCTGTGCATCGGTTAAGCATAATGAAATTAATTCAGATTGTTCCTGGCACTGAACATCCAGTGTATTATTTACAACTTCAACCAAATTACTTTGGTCAGCAGACCACGCTGCCGGAAAACTTTCAACATCGGCAGAATTCATATTTAATCTGGTATAATTAATCTGAAAATAATTCCGGTTTGCCGGATTTAAATCTTTCGGTATCACTTCGATACGAATACTTTTGCTGAACGGTATTGGGAAGAGGCAATAACGTCCGCCGCCGGATTGTCCTGCCAGAGGCGGAAGAAACGGAAATTTTTCACCGAAAAGTTCATCTTTTGACAAATTCAGCCGGGGCTCTGATTCCCCGTCAAAAAAGAAAAGCCAGCGGCTGGCATCAAAACTCGCAATCCAAAACCGCGAAATATAGCCGGGACCAATTGCTTCAAAAAGTTTGATGCGCCCGTTTGGCAGCGTATTGGCGCGTGTATAAACGACCCAGTCCTGATTGCCGCCGGTCCGATCATACGAACTTTCCATAAATGACAATCCGATTGGATTTTCCGCAAACGTGTTTAGATTTGTCATTTTCTCTAATAGTACGGCAACATCGACATAATCCGGCGCGCTGTTCTTCCGATTAGAGCAGCCACCTGCAAATAATCCGATGATCAGTATAGAAAATAAATACGTTCGCATATTAGGTTCTCCAGACTGCTTGCCAACAGTCCCTGCCACAGTTTTTATTCTGTATAGACTGAATTTTCAATGATTCTATTCCTAATTGTTTGATTGACGCAGATTTGATATACATAAAAGATCACTAAATGAATTTTTCTGATCTTTTTGCGAAAATACCCGAAGTGCCTCCAAAAAATGCATTGCGTTATTTTTTAGCTTTCAACCCGCTTGTTCCGGATTTTATCGCCGATTTTTCTCCGGTAAAAGGATATGAATTATTCCGGAAGCTAAAAAAAGGCGATATTGTTGTCGATGCAGGCGCTTATCCCGGAGATTACGCGGTTTATGCTTCCAGAAAAATCGGGCCGACAGGACGAATTATCTGTTTTGAACCGACACCGAAAAACCGGAAAATTCTCGAAAGGAATCTTTCCCGGGAAAAAAATAAAAATTTCATCATCGTTCCAAAAGGTTTGTGGAACACGTCAACTGTTTTAAATGCGTCCGGAGCAAACGGACTCTCCGTATCAGTTAATGATACATATCATGGAGACCCTATTCTGGTCTGCCGCCTTGATGATGAACTGGAAAGCCTGGGCATTAACCATATTGATGTTTTAAAAATGGATATTGGAGGCGCAGAAATTGAAGCGCTCGAAGGCTGCCGGAAAACGATTTCCCAAAATTCTATTTATGCGGCAATCGCCTCTTATCATGTTGTCAACGGGAAGCAAACATCGTTATTTGTTGAGAATTTTTTTCATTCTCTCGGTTATCAAACAAAAACGACTTTTGAAAAACACCTGACCACGTATGGATGGAAAGATAATGCTGATATTCCGGCAACAGTATGATAGCGCCTCTTAAAAATTCCATGAAGTCTAAAAAAATAGCGTTCTGGCATCGTTATGGTCCGGCAGGCCATACGGCAACCTGTCATTCCATTCCATATATTATTCAGAAACTAAACGAAGCGGGTATTGAAGTTCATTATTTCGGCATGAAAAGCACCGCCCCCGTCCCCGCCTTAATCCGGGCACATTGCACTGTTCACTGTCTGCCCGTTTGCATGAACCGGAGCTCAACAACCGGTAAACTGGCTGGTACTCTTTTCTGGTACGCAGCTCTGCCCTGGATCGCATTGCGCTGCCGGTTGATGAAAATCAATGCTGTGTTCTGGGATGAAACGCTTCCACTGGGTGCTTTTATCTCATTAATTTTTTATGGGAAAAACTTAAGCATAACTGTCGCGGATTTTTTCACCGTGATCTATAGCGAACAGCACCCTGCATTTCGAAAACTAAGCGATTTACTGTTAAAAATCGACTATTGGTCATGGAGAAAGCTTCCGTTGATTTTTACAAAAGTACCCTATACAAAAACATTCCTCGAAAAACAGGGTATCCCGCCCGATATAATTTGCTGCGCATACAATCCCTGCGATACATCACTCTATTCTCCAGGAGATAAATATGCGGCACGCCGGAAATTTGGTTTAAATGAAACTGATTTTATTATTGTTCACCCGGGATACTCCATCCGAATAAAGGAAACGACCGGATTATCCGTGCATTAGCTGAATTAAAAGATCAAATCCCGAATATGAAATATCTGTTAGTCGGCTCGGGGCCGGAAAAAGAAAATCTAATAAAACTCGCCGAAGAACTCGCCATGAACAACTGCGTTATCTTTACTGGCTGGCTTCCTTATGAAAGCGATGTTGTAGATGCGCTCCGCACAGCGGACATCGGCTTAGTTATGCGTATCGGCCAATTCTCAGATAATTTTCACGTTACTGACACACTCTCGCATGAAATGGCGTGCGGCCTGCCGATCTTGGCCGCCCGGTTGAAAGGGTTTGAAGGCCTGATTGAAGAAAATGAAACGGGATTGCTTTTTGATCCGGCGGATATGGAAGAGTTCAAAACGACCCTTTTACAAATGTACCGGCAGCAAGATGAACGGATCGCTATGGGGAAGCGAGCCAGAGAAAAAAGCATTCGCGCATTTGATATCGAATTGATCTCATCCTTTCAAACGGAGGCGTTGCTTCGTTTAATTTAACCTGGCATTTCCACCGCTCAGCCTTTTATATCTATTGAATATTGAGGTTTAGGAAAAGGAATCTCGCAGCAGAAGTAGTAAATACTATTTCTGATAATGCAACATTGCATATCAACTACAATTAACACCTTTACTGCCTCCAAAGTGTAGTAAAAGTATAGCAGTTTGAAAAGTATAACTTATTGTAAATTACATAGTTATCTATGAATCAAGAAGTTATCTCTGATGATCTGGAGGCAAGGGGAGTCGAACCCATTTTTTAGCAATGTTAACGTAATATCCTAATAATAAACAACCTATATTCTCCAGCTTTCAATTGCTACACTTCATTTCTGTAATAAAAGTGTAGCAATTTTGTACCATCAAAATCAAGGTAAGATTAAATATTTCTTCCGATTGTAGATTTATGAATTTTTACATCATCACCTAAACGCCACCTGTTCCATCATGGCTGGGAAATAAAATTATCATGCCTCACACCCATTAGCTGTTTAGTCCCACAGTGTACCGGAACGGATCAAACTTAAACCGATCCTGAGCAGAAGTCCAGGTTCAGGTTTTGCAGATATATTCGTATGGCGAGAGACCGCGTAATGTTTTGAGCCGTTTGGCAAAAGTGACAGGCCATCAAAAAGGTCTGTACATGTTCTTTCAGCTGATCATGGGTTCCGTAGTACTAACGCTTCACCGTTGCTTCTTTCAACGTCTGGTTCATCCGCTCAACCTGTCCGTTTGTCCAAGGATGGTTGGGTTTGGTCAGCCGGTGATCTATATTGTTTCGGGCGCAAGCCGGCTCAAAGGCATGTGCGCGAAAAAGATTTCCGGAATTTATCGCCTGCTTGATATCCGATGTTGCAGACCGTCGGTTCCCCGGCGAGGTAAACCGGGTTCCGTTATCCGTCAATACGGTGTGAATAGTATAAGGAACGGCCTAGATGAGCTCTTTAAGAAAGTCGGCAGACATTCGCCGCGTTGCCTTTTCGTGAAGCTGAACAAAAGTAAACTTTGACGTATGAACAATGGCAACGAACATATACAACCTGCCTTCTTCCGTGCGAACCTCAGCGATGTCGATATGGAAAAACCCGTCCGGATAGGTTTTGAATTTCCGGTTGTTCTGCGGATCTCTGGTATCCAGCAGCCGGCTACTACCATAACGTTGGTAGCAAGGAGCGTGTTAAATGAGGTATGGCGGTCTGCAAGCCGTAAAGACAATCATCGAGCGGAAGTCGTGTGTGCTGCCGAAAAGCGACACGAGCGGCTTCTTCTTTGCTCAGCACCGTTGACCGGGGTTGCCTAGGCCCCATCGGGGCATCTTGTACTATTGTGCGCTGTCGCCACTTCGCTACGGTTTTCGGGTTAATACCGTGCCTCCGGGCCAGAACATTCAGGCTCTCTTGACTATGTTGTATCGTTCGACGAACCGCCTCAGTCGTACGGACGCACCCGTGTACTATCTGTCCCATAATTTATCCCTCCAGAGCTGGTTATACATCACTCCAGTACACTGTGGGACTAAACATCTGGTAGGCTCATTTTTATAATACACTGATTTGTTTACACTGCAAAAATTCAGCGCCGCGTGCTTTCAGCAAGTCAATCAGCACATCGAATTGCTCTGTGGCATAATCGCCGCAGTTTTTAATCAGGAACGGATCCGGCAGGACAGACCCTTCGCCGTAATGCAGCAACCCTTCCGGCATTGCTGCAAATTCCCAGGGATGCATATAGAAACAGAGGAACGGCTCGGTTACACCGCGCTGTTCGCAATATCCGGTATAATTATCGATATGCGCGATCAGCGCAGCTGCACTTTCAGTGCGCCAGATCGGCCACTGATCCATATCACGCCCATACGGATCAGTGGACGTCATTGATAAATCGGCAAAATTCGGCAACTCTATTAATTTCATGTCGCCTTTTTTTGTCCAGTCGGTACGGGACGGATGATAGGGCTCAAGCTGTTTGCGATAAAAATAGAGCGGATAGGTCGCATCAGCGATATACCCGAGCTCTTCCAGTGCATTACATACCGCCGTTGAACCCCATAGCCGCGGGCAGCGGAATGACACCGGACGGATACCGGTGGCTTTTTCAACCTCTTCGGTTGCACGTTTTATGCGGTTCGGCACTTCCTCCGGCAGCAGCGGCAGTGCGCCGGGAATTTCAAACAGCGCATCGCCGACAGTTTCATGATGCAGGGTATGGCAGCCGATCTCATGTCCCGCCTGAATGATTTTTTGAACTGTATCAGGATTTTTATGAGCGGCATCGGCAGTAAAAAAAAATGTTGCCGAGATTCCATGTTTTTCCAATACATCCAGAATCGCCTGAGATCCGGCGGCAAAACCGTTATACCAGGGCGTCCAGCTGCCAATATCCGTTTCCATGTCAAAACCAAATACTGCTCTCATTTTTTCTTTCCTTATAGTACGAATGTTACCTTGAAAAAATCATGCAGACAGCGTTTCAACTGGTCTGCCTTGCCCTGCAGAATGATGGTTGTTGACTGCAGCCGGCTTCCGGTCAATCTGCCGCGTTCTGAATTCATCGGGGCAATGGTTTCAAGTTCATGAAATCCGAGTGTTGCACCATTAAAAATACTAAACTGATCGGCGGCGAAATAAACACCGGCAGGCTGATCGTTATCCGCAATATTAATATACCGGCCGTCATGCCGCACAGGCGTATAACGAACCACCAGCATGTTGCGTGCCGGATTGTAGGAGCCGATCAGTTCCGGTTGAGAGTCTGCTTTGATGCCGATCTGCAACCGGTCGGCGGCGCCGAGTTCAAACCGGAATCCGTTTTCGTAATATGACAAGCGACTGTGCGGATTGCCGTAAAAGTCGGCGTTGATACAATTCTCTACCGCGCCATTCACCCGCCCGAACGCAATCACACCGTCGGCATCAGGCAGCTGCTCGAGCGACCAGGCGCTCACAACAACATCATCCAGCTTATATTCCGCCAGCGGCACAAGCGATTCATCGGTACAATATGCCACACCCCGCAGTTGATAGCCATTCAACAGTTCGCGGATATCCGCCGGTGTAATCCGCCGGAAAAACCGCAACGCTATATCTGCGCCGCGCCGGTTACTCAGCTGCATATCCTTTGCAATTTCAATCTGTTCCGCAGTGGACATGATTATTTGCGCCGGCTGACGGTTCATTGCCGGCTGTACCGTCCATTTACCGTCGGCCAGATAATTATAAGCATACGCGCCGCCTTCGGGCGCCGGCCATAATGAATTTCCTCCGAAGTTATTGAACTCCACCGGATCCGGATTTTTCAATATGGCTTCATCCAGCCGGTGGACAAATGTTCCATCCACTTCACAGAAAATTCTGCCTTGCAATCCCGGCGACACAATAATTGTTCCAGCGCCGGAACGGATGGTTTGCACAGCGGCATCATATTCTTTCAACAGTGACAGCATATTAATCCAACAAATTTTTTATAATCGCTTTCAGAATATCACGCCCTACTTTCTGGAATCATCTTATTTTTCTACGCGGCCATCATCGGCCGCGTCAGGCTCCAGTTCCGCTAGCGTCCGGCAGAATTCGCGCATATCCCGGACTGCGCCAATGCCAAACCAGACAATGGTAATCGCACTGATCACAACAATTGCATAAAATTGACTTTTAAAAAAGATGACCCAAAACCAATCGCTGCGCACACTAATGGCATTCAGAATAATCAAGACGATATAAATTGTCATCCAGCCAAGGGACCAGCTCATGGCGGAAAAATAGATAATCCGGTCACCCAGAGAAAACTCATCGGTAATTCGAAATATTGCCCGCCAGCCACGCACCGGTGCAACATCAGGGACATCGGCAGTGGCATATTGTCCGCGATGAAGCAGTTTGTCCATATTGAATATCTGCGGACGAATTAATGAAACGATGATATAAATCATGATGGCGATCAGTATTGAAAAAAACCACATCCACTGTCCATTTATGCCGCGAATATAGTAATAAATCTGCTGTTTGGCGGAGTCGCCGGTAAGGATAAAACTGCCGGTAGCCGGTGAGATTTTCACCTCGGAAAATTCTTCTGGCCAGATATTTTCTGGCAGCGGAATATGTGGATATTCCGTGCCGTATGCATATGAAACAACACTTTCTGCAGTGCGATCGTCTTTACCGGTAATGCCAATATGCACATTCTGCCATTCATCATTCCGCCAGAACGCCACTGTTCCTTTCCAGCCATCCGCCGTTCGCACTGCAGGAACATGGTTAATCATCACAGATGCAGCCGTAGGTGCATCAATATGCACCGGTAGACGATGAAACGGCTGCTGCTGGATGATAATAGACGACACTGAAAGGACTGCACCGGTAAGCATGGCCGCCCAGGCGCCAGCGGTCGTGCCCTGTTTCCAGTAAAGCCCACCGATAATTGCTGAACCGGCTCCAGCAGTAAATAACGCACCAGTAATGGCGAAAAACATAAAAATATACTGTGTCTGCCGGAAAAGAAGGCTGAACAGGTAAGCGAATATGGCAACTCCGGTGATCGACCAGCGCAACAGCCGCAAATGTGCTCCCGGCGATAATGGGGTTTTCCGGAACGGCAGGATAACATCCTGGATAAAAATACTTCCCCACGATAACAGATAAGTATCATCGGTGGTCACCGCCATCGAAATAACCACTACAACTAGGCAACCCAGTAATCCAACTGGTAACGCGCTGCTAATCGCCAGTGGCACTGTCATCTGTTTTTGGACGGTCGGATTAAGAATAGCAGTAATCCGCTCCTGAGCCACTGCTGCGATATCCGCAAAATCCGTGTGATGCATCACCGTATATGCGACCATGGCCATACTGCCGACTATCAGGGCATATGTGGTCGTGCGGAACATCTGCAGAATTCCGGCCATTCGTGCTTCGTGAGGCGATTTTGCTGCCGCATTATACCCGCTGTTGCCCTGCCACGCCATACGACTGTAAAATGCTCCGAAAATTGCAATCGCATAAAACCAGATATTAAAATCACGCACCTGCGACGTTTTAAATGGATTGATCATAGAACGTGTTTCAGGATCCGGCGTATTGGTCAGCGCTTCACCGATCCGGTCCCAGCCGCACAGTTGAACAAGATATACAGACAATACCAGCAGAAGCGTTACAACTATCAACCCCTGAATGCCATCAGTTATCATAATACCAACCTGTCCGGAACGCAAGGTAATCCATAGAGCAAACCCCACCATGATAAGCATAATGAGTGCATAGCTCAATGAAACCGTCAGCCCACCGAACATCACATTGTATTCCGGAATGCCACAGACATATATGATAAACCGGCTCGTAACTGACGGAAAAATCGCATAATTAATCGCACCGGCAACAAACCCAGTTAAACCAGTGAACACCCGGAAGTTCCGGCTGTACCGTTTTTCAAAAAACTGCGCCAGAGTTAATGAACGCGTCTGCCGGTACCGGTAAATCACCCAGCCTGAAAGAACCAGTATCAGCACAAACGGCTGCTGAAGAACTCCCCACCAGGTCGCTCCCCAGCCGGAAAAATACTGCGATTCCCAAAGAGCAATAAGAGAAATTGCACCTACTGCTCCCATTTCACCGGCCACTGTTAGTAGATAACGTCCCGCTACTCGGCCTCCCACCAGAAAACTTGAAACCGTACGGACATAACGTTTCGTATATTGCACCAGAAAGATAACTAGTACCATTGTTATAACGGTAATGCTCCAATCAAACAATGTCATATACATAACTTCTATCTTTCTCCCTCAGGTTGGTACTGAGAAATTACACTGTCTTATCATCGGATACCATGATTTAGAATTGCAACCCGCCGCAGACTGTAATTATTTCACATTAATAATGTTAAATAAACAAGAACGCAGTGGCTGTTTTCAAGAAAAAAGTGCATAAACTTGGCGCAAAGTATACAGCTACGATCCGACGCCGGTAAATTCGCCACGGCAACGGCGTTATCATTTCTTTTCGTATTTCCGCTTTTTCAAATGCACCGCTGCGGTTATGCCCTGCGGGCGGCAGACACATTGAATGTTGATTCCGGCACTCTGGTGCAAGTGTCGGCAGTTCAATTCTGCGGTTATCTTCTGGCAGCGATTATTTACGGGATTCTGGCGGATTACATCGGGGGAAAAGCTGTTTTGTCTGTCGCCTGCATTCTGCTGCTTGCCGGTACACTGGTTCATGGATCATCGCAGCGCATTTGAATATGGCAATCACCGGCGGAATTTTGATGGATATGGGTGGCGGCATCATGATTGAAAATATGAGCACTATGGTATTTTCTGCCCTTTATCCGGAGCGCCGGCGTTTTTTTATGAATCCGTCACAGGTCGTTTTCTATGCCAGAGTAATCGCAGGGCCGACACTGACGAGCTGGCAGCCGCCGCACGACATGAGCTGGCGGTTTTTTATCGGTGTGGCAGCAATATCCTCCCTGCTCGTAATTCTTTTCCCGCGCACACAATTTTGCCAGCACCAGCGCAAGATGAACGGATTCATTTAACAGCGCTTAGCATAATTGTAAAACAGAAATCATTTCAACTTCCCTGCTATGCATCGTTTTTTATATACTGGCTGAAACCTATATTATTGTTTATGCTAGCGCATATTTACAAACTGTTCATCACACATCGGAACACCGAGCTATCTTGTTTTTATCCATTTCCTGATTCAGCATACTGTTCGGTCGATGGGTCTGCTCCGCGCTATTCCCGAACGCATTCCGCATATGCCTCTGACGTTGTATGACTATTACAGGCAGCATTTACACTCTGCCAGCAAATTGGACTATCAGCATCGTCACTTCCTCCACGCTCACCAACAGGGCAATCACCGGCATTTTGCCAATAATTATTAGCATTTCAGCGACAGAACATACTGAGTATTCAGGCACCGATCTCGGTACAACAACCATCGCCGCCGACGCGCTCGGTTATGTCGCGGCATCGACTGTCATGAATCTGCTGTTTGCACATTTTCCGACTGCACTGTTTTTGCATTCGTTGCAATTCCCTTGCTCATTTCCGCCAGCACACCGTTGTTAATAAATCCAGGGTTTCGGCGTAAAGCGAAGTCCGTTTAGTAGGAATCCATGATTCATCTACAGGTGCCTCACCGAGACGTGTTACGACCTGAAATTCCTAACAACCCACTCTTAAAGCGCAAAAAGCGGCCCGAGTACCGCTTTTTGCACTGCATATCCTGTTTTGTCTGATTACCGGCGAATATATTTACGTGATAAACATGCCGCGATTCCGGAAAGAATAAACAGCCCGGCGGTTGCCGGTTCAGGAACTAAAACAACGTTATCAAAACAAATCGTTTTCCCTGAAGTGTTACCACTATTCATGAATCCTACAGCTAGTATTTTCACAGCGATATAATCATACGCATCGGTGATTGTAAAAGTACCGGATTCCGTTGTCCAGTCGCTGGATGCGCCGCTTCCTAAACTTACCATTTTATCAAAAAGAATCTCACCGTCAGCCACGCCATCTGCATCTCTAAAAATGCCCATAGCATCGGTCGTATTCACCACATCCATGACAGTAAGGGCATTTGCATCAATTAAGCTGCCGGTAAGGGTTTTACTTGTTCCATTTAAGTTAAGCCCGACAACAACAACCCGGTATGCCGCATTGGCTCTATCAGTGTCATACGATACATCGAAAGAAAACTCAAACGCACCGGTTAAAGAACTGCTGTTCAAAATCTGTCCTATTCCAAGCACAGAATTGCCAGCGCCGGACGGCGCACTCAATGCCATATATTTATTAGTTCCCTGCGTAACGATTTTAAATCCGCGATCAGCCGAGGGTTCTGCATATATCCATGTAGATGTATCACCTGGAGTGATGAAACTCTGTTTCGTAAGCTGTTCATTCTCAAATCCGGGATCAACCAGTAGATTTGCCTGAATCATCCCCGCAATGCTTATAATCAGTCCCATGTTCACGATTACTCTCATTGTATTTTCCTTTCCTATTATTTTATTCACCCGTTCTGCCTGTACCGTGCTTGTAGATAATAACATTGTATATAATAAATTTACGATACTCAGTTTGCTTCTGCAAAAAAACTGTAAGTTTTAGATTATCAAAACGATCATGCCACCGGCGAATTCTCATTTTTATAAACGATAAAATACATTCACAAAAAATAATGTGCGCTCTTAAACAATATTTTATCCGGTACTGGTAAGCCGTATTATTTAACATTAAGATTAATATTATCAAAATGAACGTAAGCTTGCGTAACGTCTGTCCGGACTCCGGTAACCATTATTTTTATACCGAGATAGGTATATTTTTTATCAACCGTGAATGTTTTTGAAACCGTCTTCCAGTCAGACTTCCCGCTCAGCCCGGTTACGGTACTGTCATACAAAATATCGCCCCTGGCTCTTCCGCTCACGTCGTGGAAAAGACCTTTACTGACGTCCTGATTAACTGCTTCCGGCGCCTCGATTTCTCTCATGGCCTCTCCGCCGGTAAGTTTTGAACAAACCTGACTGGATCCATTCGCATTAATTCCGATAACAACAATCCGGTATGCCGCTCTGGAATCAACCGCAAGATATCTCATATCGTAGGAGAATTGCACTTCACCGGCATAAAAGCCACCGTCAATAAACTGTCCTAAGCCGGTCACCGCCGGAACGTAGTCGCATACGACCGCTGCATATCTGTTGGTGCCATCAGTCTCAATGACAAATTTGCGTTTACCTGCCGCCGTATGCGCAGACGTCCACGTACCGTTACTGTATTTATGTGAAAGGCGGAGAATGGATTCCAATATAAGCGACGGATCTGTTCGCTCAAAATTGTGGTTTTCTACTTTTGCTTCACAATTCAGAATACAAACCGCAACAATTACTGCTTTGATAATCCGTTTCTTATTCTTCATTCGGCACTCCGTTTTCCTTAGGCGCCTCCTGTAAAAATCCGCAATCAATTGCATAAAATGCCACAAAAAACCTTTTTTATTTTCTGCCTTGTTTTAAAGGCGGCAGTGCGTGCCGCCTTTTATAATGCAATTCTTGCAACGAGATGCGCGCTTACAGCTTATTTCTTCTTCTGACAATCAATGTGGCACCGGCCACACCAACAAATAAAAACGCCGACGTTCCGGGTTCGGGAATTGTCTGAATATCCGTAAGCGCCCACTCAAATGATATATTGGCGCCTCCGCGCTCGAACCAGAAATCGCGAATACCCCAATCCAGAGGATTCGCTGCGCCCAATGCCAGATCTCCAACAGGATTGCCGTTAATATTTAACGCCAGGCTGCCGGTAGCCCCATCTGCAAAGTTAAATGCTATTTCTATATCCATAAGCTCGTTATGATTATAGACAGACAAAAATGTAGTGGTGCCACCGCCTAAAGTAGTTGATAATAGCACATCTCCATTTCCCCGAAAGGTAACCGTTGAAAATATGTTATTGCTTGCATTACGAAATTTAAGTTGCAGAGTATTTCCTATTGTACTGGTTTCTTCTCTGTTAGCAAGTGCCTTAAAGCTTAACACAAATGTTTCTCCAGCCGTATAATCAGCAGTTGCACCCACGAAAGTAAGCTGCCTATTTTCACTGCCGGAAGGATGTGAAAATACGGCAGAAGACCCCGGCAGTATTACTCCGCCGGCAGTATAATTATTAGTAACAGTAATTCCAGCAGCAGCAACACCTGTCGGCCTCGTGTTTGTCTGGCCGGCAACCGCAGAGCCCAAAGTGGGCGCTACTCCCTCTGCCATTCCGGAAAAATCAACATCCCACATGGGTATTGCTGAAGAATTTAATGCGAATGTTAATATAATTGCTGATATGATTATTGTATTCAGTTTTACTCTATTTCTCATTTTATACCTCCATTTTTTTGTGATTGAACCATTCGTTTATTCTGTGCTTGATTTTATGCCTTGGTTGCTATCCCGAATTAATAGCTTACACTCCCTCTCGTGAATCAGAAATCGTGGATTTCGTATTTTCCTTGGATTCGCCATGTCTAAAAACTGTTCTCCTGTCGTCTGTCTGTCAATTAATACTTGTACACTATACATCCCAAGAAAACAGACTATTCTTCACTCGAAATTCATAAATTAAGCTTTCACCACCTTTTCTTTTAACATGCTATATGATATATAAAATTTATTCATTGAAAAGTAAATTTTTTACTTTTTTTCATGCCTTATTTTTAGCATAAATATTAATAAAAATGAAATTCGAATTGCTTTTATGGCTAGAAATACAGTATAAAACAAAATATGACATTTCGCTATCCAAACAATCTACGATCACTTTAAAAATGTTAAAAATAAGGAAAGTATAAAATGAACAGCATTATATCGTCTTCTCTAATTGCCGCTACCGCTGTTTCTGCCGGTGCGGAAAATGTGCAGCTTCCGAATATTATCCTGATCCTCGCTGATGATCTCGGTTGGGGCGAACTCGGCTGCTACGGCCAGCAGAAAATCAAAACGCCTCACCTTGATGCAATGGCGGCGGAAGGAATGCGGTTCACTCAGTTTTACAGCAGCGCACCGGTTTGTGCGCCGGCGCGCTATATGCTGCTCACCGGGAAACACGCTGGTCATTCGTATATTCGCAACAATAAAAAAATGGATATGCCGGAAAGACGGCTGGCCAACGGTGCTTTACTTTATCCCGGTCAACTGCCGATGCCGGCAGATGACATTACCATTGCAGAAATGCTGAAAGACGCCGGTTATGCCACGGCCTGTTTCGGTAAATGGGGGCTTGGTGTCGCCGGCACTTCCGGCGACCCGCTAAAACAGGGCTTTGACCGGTTTTACGGATACAGCTGCCAAGCGCATGCACACAATCTTTATCCGGCGTATCTGGATCGTGACGGCGTACCTCAACTGCTTGACGGCACACAATACGCGCCCCAGCTCATTGCCGATGAAATGCTGCAGTTCATTCGCGAAAAACGTAACGCACCGTTTTTTCTCTATTATGCTACGGTACTGCCGCACCTCGCATTGCAGGTTCCGGAAGAATACATCAAACCTTATTTAGATAAATGGGAAGAAATACCGTATACCGGACAAAGCTATCAGCCCCACCCGACGCCGCGCGCCTGCTATGCCACAATGATTTCTTTTATGGACCGGCAGGTCGGCCGGATATTCGCACAGCTAAAAGAGTTGAATCTTGATGAAAACACCATTGTGATCTTTACATCAGATAACGGTACCACGTTTTTAGGCGAGCAGGTTGATTACACCTTTTTCAACAGTGTCGGGCCCTTGCGCGGCTTGAAAGGAGATACTTTTGAAGGTGGTGTTCGCATTCCCTTTATTGCGCGCTGGCCGCAAAAAATTTCTGCCGGTACGGTTTCTGACTTTGTCGGCATTCAGTATGACCTGATGCCGACTTTTGCCGAATTAACCGGCGTCAGTGTGCCGCCGGCAGCGGACGGCATCAGCATTCTGCCGGAAATGCTCGGAGAGCCGCAGCAGAAAACACACGATTTTCTGTTATGGGACTACCCCGGGTATAGCGGACAGGTCGCCGTGCGCATGGGTGACTGGAAACTAGTAAAAGAATTGATACTCTACCAACCGGATTTGCCGGCCCGGCTTTATAACCTGAAAACAGATATCTCTGAATCAAACGATATTGCCGTGCAGCATCCAGACATCGTTGCACAAATGGAAGAAATTATTTTGCGCGAACGGCGGAAGCCGGAAGTCGAAAGTTTCCGCTTTGGAACATACCGTGATTAAGAAGATGACGTACGGGATTTAGTTATCAGCATAGATACCCCCGAGGAAACTCGGGGTTCTTGTTTTCATCACAGCTCCTCTCGGAGCTGGTATGAACGCAGCGAAACGTCGCGTTCGCGGCAATCAAGAAGCTCATTCATTGGTGTTCTGCCTTCAACCGCATAAAACGGGTCAGCCAGGCTGAATTTTATGAATGTGAAAAGCGCCGATGACGGCAAGATTGCCAAATACGGCGGGTCTGATTCTGAAAACGTGTGCGACTGCAAAATATCATTCTTCCATCTCAACGTGAGCGGCAACGTATTTTATATAAGTTATTAGCAAAGGATATATTATAAAATACAGCCCATAGCAGATTGTAAAAGCAAATGCCTGACTGGAATTTTTTGAGTCATGCCGCTATTTTCTGATTGAACTGTTTTTCAGCTGTTTCAAAATTCAAAAAATTGCGGTGGACGGATATTAATTCATCCGCAGCCAGATCTTTCGATCTGGCTCAAATGTTTTCCTTTTTGCGGATGAGGTTGTCTGTTCCATGCCCGAATGCCCCTTTCTTTTATTTTGAACGATTCATTCTGGCATGGAATTTCTTCCCCTCCAACCGGGCACGTATTTTTACAATCTACCTTTTGAGCTCAAGAGAAATTATTCCCCTATACGATCTGTCAATAAATATACCTGGTAAGAATACTGCGGCATATTGATTTGAATGCTTTTTTTAAGCGGTATTTCCTGATGGTCGGGCAGCATTTTCTGAATACTGGTATTTGCGGCAGACAATCCCATGGCCGCAAGATCTATCTCTAACTGCAGGCTTTGTTCCTGATCTGTTGCGTTGAATACAACGGCCATATACTGTTTGCCATCCGGTCGCTTATAGAAACTGACGGCGGTATCGTCGATCGGAAGTGTCTGAGTATACTGCTGTGTCCAGTACGGAATATATTCCCAGTCATTTCCCCAGCCGGTTTGATTAAATATATCATATAGCGGGGCCATAAATTCTTTCGGGAAATAAGCAACCCATAACAGGGCGTCATGCAGGAGCGTCATGCCGATAATGTAATCCGCATGCCCTGAACCTATTTCATTCCACTCTTCCCATTTAATACTCCCCACACGGGAGAATTGAGGAAGAAATCCGGTTTTATGACCTAAGTTGTCGCCCCTGTACGCAGCACGAAACGCATCTAACGTTAACTGTGTCTTCTCATAGCCGCGGTTATTTTTATGATCCAGCAGTGCAGCGAAATTTTCTCCCACAATTTGCATGTCGGCAAAACTTAATACCGGCATGTGAAACCAGCTGGATGAGTGAAAAACGATGATACTGTCAGGATCTTTACTTTTTGCCAATGAATACACCCTCCGCAGCAGAGCCCGTGTTGCTTTAAAATTCAGCCCGTCAAGCGCATGCTCTTTGCACATCGGGTTCGCGCAGTGGTTCGGCAATGATACATCATAATACAGTCCGGGGACATCTGTTTTTTCAAACAGATGATTCATCGTATACATATAATAATCACGATAGGACGGAGCCGGACAGGCAACTTCAAACACTTCATTAATCTGTTTATCCCAGGTTAACAGCCATTCATCTTTAAACAGTTCAAATTCCGGCCGTTTCGGCCAGGTGTTTTTCAGTGAGTTATATGGCATCTGAATAAGCTTCCGTCCGTCCGGCAGCTGTCTGATGAGCGGAGCGAGATTATCTTTCGGCATCGGATACAGCGTAGCACCGGCGGTGGCGCCGGTGTCCGGCGATACGGACCAGTTCGGCGTCCACATTTGCACAAAAGTCACATTGGTTTCTGCAGTTGTTGCCGGATCTGCAGCAATACGCCAGTCACGATACTTACGGATCGGCTTAACCGGCGTGGCCTGAAATCCAAACGGAAACTCGGCAATTGATCCTTTTTTATATACCGTCCGCTCAGCAATCAGATTCATTTGAACCGTAACATTATCACCGGCACACCGTACATGGATCTGCTCGTCAACCGGACCTTTCCATTGATCAGCCTGCTCCCAGATAAAATGTATGCCGGCATCTTCATCGCCGAGCCAAAGAGGTCTGACGGCGCCTTTCCAGCCTTCTTGCGGCAGCCTTCCGGTTGTAATCAGAGAGTGATCAGACGGATTAATCAGCGTCATGGCCTCTTTTGCCAGAGGGAATGTAACTGACAATTGATCAACTTCAATATCTTCAATTGCTTCCAGTGTAAGCACGGTCCAGCAGAACCCGTCGAATTCAACTGTACTGCGGCTTGAAAATTTCCAGCCGTTTCCAGCCGCACTGCCGGCAAGACAGATCTCTTCCGGAGTATGTGATGAAACCGTGTTTTCACCGGCGGCAAGTGTCTCTGATTTTTTATTTATAACACCGGTGAGATACGCCGGAGCGGTTAACAACGGTGTGTCCTGTGTATCAATCGCTACCGGGAGCAGTGAGCCGAACACATAGTCCCGACCCCATATTCTGATCTTGTTTTCCGACAGTTCAACCGGGCTCCATGGAACCGGAACACCGGTAACGCCGATTGTATTACCCAGCCAGTCCGGCAGCGGCTGTTTTTCGAATTTCCGTTCTTCCGTCAGTTCCTGTCCTGACTCATTATTTTTTAAGCGGAGCTCCATTGTATACAGTCCTGCCGGAACATTATGGATATCCAGCTCCGCGACAGCCAAACTTCCTTTTATTATAACTTCACATTGAGCGACGCTCTCTTCCGTGGTGCTTTTTTTCAGCGCGCACACACCGCTGACATTCTGTGCAGAACCCAGCGAAGAGATATTCGCACCTATCCGGATTTTTTCATATGAAGGATAATACTTGAAAGTAATACGTGCACCCTCTTCACGGGTTACCGGAAACTGCATGTTAAATAAGGAAGCTGCATCCGGTGCTGAAACGCTGACAGAAAGTTCAGCAGCGCCGGCTGAGTTATAAAATTCCGGCGCGGAAAAAGAAATTTCCTGCGCCTCACTGCCGGCAAGCGCCACGCGCTGTTCAAGCAGTTTTTCATCATTAGCGGAACATAAATTGAATTGTGCATCTATTGACTGAGCACTTTGATTCCGCACGGTGAATTTCAGATCCGGTTCGCCGACAGTCAATCCGTCCATTGAAACGATCTGCAGAACCGGGTCGTTTCCGGTAAGAAAAAGCATGCGTGCCATTCCGTCAACTGCATCGCGCCATCCAAGAGAACGTATCTCGCCCCACGGAACCAGCCCGTTTATCTCTTCTTTTAACATCCACCATATTCTGAAAAAAGATATCCCCCAGACATCGCCGGCTTCAGGCATATTTCCAAATGAGGAAAATGGAATTTTCCCCTCCACCTGCCAGCGATCACTGCTCAGCACAGAAGCCGTTTCCCAGTCTGGATCCCACTGCAATCTGGCATGGTTTTTTGGCGGAAGCAGCTCGTAATCGTAATGCGTATTGATTCCGTTCACAACTAAACGGTAAACAGAATCTTTAGTATTATCCGAGGCCGGATCAAATGCGGCAATGCGTAATTCATAACTGTCGTCAAAAATTACTGCCGTGTCATGTTTAGTTTCATTTGAGCGCAATGCTCCCCGAAGAAGCATCCTCTCGGGATCTTCGAGTGCTTCATCCGGAATACGAGTGGACAGTGAAAAATAAAGAAATTCCTTATCATATCCAAGGTTCACCCAGGTCAACGGATGAGCCGGCCCGCCACGGCTGGCATTATACGTTAGCGGGAAGCGCACGCTGTTTTTCCATTCATCAGAATCAATGACTCCATCCACAGTAACCGGTTCAGACAGCGGCGGTACACCGATCACCTGCGCGTGCATAATTTGTGCCTCCGTCCGGTACAGATCCATCATTTCAAACCGGTTGAATGCACGACTGTAAATTTTTAACTCATCTTGAATCCGGTTATCTTCCGCTCCCGCCCACGGATTCCCGAAAGAAAACTCCACCAACTCAGCCGGCATTTGATAATCGCCGTTTGAAGCGACGGGAACCCCGTTAAGGTAAACTTCAATACCGTTTTCTTTTTCCCAGACCATGCCGATGCAGTTCCATTCATATTCGTTGAATGCCGGGAAAACCAAATTATGAGTTGTCACAGAACCGTAATCGTCATACACCCTTAAAAACATCCAGACCGTCGCACTGTGATCATATTTATAAATGAGCAGATCCGATTTATTTTCAGCACGTGCACGGAAAAAAACATAGTTGCCTCCTGAACCGCGAACATTATGCCAGCCTTTGCCTTCATCAGCCTTAACCCAGAACGTCAGGCTCCCTTCATCCGAAAATATATTGCCATCAGCCTGATAGATCACCGCCGACTGTCCGCGACCGACACTGATTCCCTTGTCGGACTTCCCCGGCCTGAAAACAGGTTTTTCTTTTACATTCATGTACCTGCCGGCGCGGCTTCCGCCGGCAAAGTTTGCATCAATCGAATCTTCAAATCCGGCATGGAACAGCAAATCTTCCGATAGTGCCGCCGGTGGATTTGAAACAAACACCATAAACATAACAAACAACAAATTTATCATTATACGTTTCACACCCGTTCCCTTTCCTCTGTTAATTTTTTCTCTTTCAATTGTAACTGTGCCTTATTTCAAAACAAATTTATCATTATACGTTTCACACCCATTTCCCCTCCTCTGTTAATTTTTCATCCATTCAATTATAATTACGCTATGCGGCTAAACGCATTTCAGCCGGTTAGCTGTTTCGTCAATTCTTTAATTTGAGCTTTGATCCGCTGTGCATCGAACTGGTATCCGTGCGATTCAATATGATATCCGAACCGCGAATCTTTTTCGACCAGCGGCAGCAGTTTTTTCAGATTTTCAATCTCACTGGAAATAATCCGGCGGTATTCTGGCAACGAGGCATCATCCCAGTTTTTCCGCAACGCATAGACCTGCGAAAAATGCAACGTACTGGCGAATAGACAGCCGCACACGGTTGCATTATCCAGCTCCTGTCCGGCATGCACAGAATTGATGTTTTTTAGCCCGGCGGACAATATGTCCACTCCACGATCCCACCGTTCAACCAGCGCTGTAAAACCTTCGATCACCTCTTCAATGCAATATGGACTCAGCGCCGCACTCATATCGTCGCCGCGTTCATCCGGCAGCCACGACCGCCCGACCGGCGTTCCGCTTAACGGCGCCGGCTTCATCGGCAGGATGCAGGCAAAATTTGCCGGCCCGGCATAAAGGAATGGGATGGAGAATGGATAGGAGGCCATCGCCTCGCCAAACAGATCCCATGCCGCGACGATTTTTTCTGCATTCGCGCCGGGAAAATAATAGTCCGCAAAATTTTTCAACGCGGCGTTCTGATCCACCGGAGCGGTTTGATCCAGAAAGAAATTCAATGCCGCCGTGTTGGCCGTGATCATATTACCGAAATTCCAGGTTCCCATGAATCCTGCCAGCTTCATCTCCAGAATTTTGACCGCTTTTTGGTAAACATTACCGATTACGGGAAGATTCGCCACGGTGGCCAGTTCATGCGTTGTGCCGATCTGCAGTTTTGCCATAATCTGCAGACCGCAGGATTCCGCCAGTTTCCAGGATTCAATAAACTGTTCAGACGGGCCGGCATAACCGAGCGAATATTCATCAATATCCCGCTCTTTGCCCAGAATTACACGTTTTCCGCCGCGCTCAAAATCTGCCAGAAGAGTGACATCCTGCGGCAATCCGGAAATAATTTTCCGGCACGGCGGATTTTCATACATTGTCCATGACCAGTTCCAGACGATGATTTTCATCGCACTGTTTTCACTGCGGATTCCTGCGCGCATCAGTTGAATCACTTCACCGGCAACCTCACATGGATCGCGCCGCCGGCAGTGCGGGCATTCGATGTCTTTGTATTCCCGGTCGCCAAAAGCAGTAATCGTATTTCCGCGCCGCGACCAGCAATGCGCCGGAAATTCGGATGCCGTAATCAGAATAATACCGCCCAGCCCGGGCAGTTGCCGTGCCAGCTCTGCGGCTGAATTGTAAAGGTATGCTTTAACTGACGACAGAGAGGTGCACATGGAACAGACCGTGAATGTTTCGTCGTAATCGCACCCCTGAGCCAACTCGCGCTGTCCCATAATCTCAGGGTGATTCCGGAACAGTTCATGTTTTTCCGGCAGCGCGCGCGGCGGCTGCATATATAAAAATACGGACAGTCCGTACTGCGCCGCCCGGTCAATCAATCCATTCAACCGCCGCTGGTGCTCTGCGGCATCAATCCCCAGTTCCGGATAATCGGGCGTCTGAACAATATGATGGAGCAGCGCATGAACCCAGATGGCATTAAATCCGGAATCTGCAATGCGTTTGAGTTCGTCATCGGTATACGCGTCAAGCACATTCCAGGTTTCTTCCTCGGACGGATCATACCGGTCGCTGAATTTTCCAAATGCACTTGCCGGCGAGCGCCAGATTTTTAACAGCTCACTCACGCCTGCCCCCATTCCGCCCTGAATTACAGTTCAACGATTTTCATGTATTTCTGCGAAAGCAGTTCAACCCCCTGCGGCTTAATAATAACGCCGTTTTCCCAGCGCAATCCGTAATCCGGCGTATGGAAAAATGTATCCACCTGGAAGGTCATATTCGGAACCAGATTGAATGTGGAAACCGATTCCATCCATGGACGTTCAACCTCCATCATTCCGATTGAATGGCACGGACCGTACAGCATAAATTTGGTGTATCCCTGCTCTTCAACCCACGCTTCATACTGTTTCACAACATCCGCAGCAGGCCGTCCGCCACCCATCAATTCGATCGTTTTCTTATGCGCCTTCAAGCCGAATTCCAGCAGGTCTTTTTGATCCGCCGGAAGCGCGCCAATGGAAAACGGCAAACCGACACTGGACGAATAACCGGCCACGCGCGCGCCGATATTAAGCTGGATCATTTCATTGGCATTAATCACCTTATGACTTGGACGGCAGATGCCGCTGTTCGTACGTTTTCCGCTGAAACAATAGAGCGCATGCCCTTCATATTCACTGCCGTGCCTATAAATTTCGCGCTGAGCGATTCCGATTACCTGAAGCTCTGTCATGCCCGGCTTAATTTCATTTAAAATTGCTTTAATCGCCAGCTCGCCAATTTCATAAGCTTTGCGCATGCAGGCCAGCTCGGCTTCGGACTTGATAAAACGCAGCGACTGAAGCGTATCGTCAGCTTTGATAATTTCCACGTCCGGCAGTTCGGCCATCAGGGAATTGATCACCGGCATTGAAGTAATCGCAGAACTCACAATCCCGAGTTTTTTTATTGCTCCTATACCGGCTGTTTTCAGCACATCGGTCCAGCCTACGATTCCCGGCATTCCCGGATATTCCGGCTCCGCGGATTCACGGTAAGGAACCATTTTCAGAATCGTGGGAATCACACTGCGCTCTCTGGCGTACTCTTCACTTTCCGGGCCGATCAGCAAAATCGGGGTTCCTTCAGCCGGCACGAAAACTCCGGCGGCTTCAAACGTCGGCCAGTATTCAGAAAGATATCGGACATTGGCGCAGTCGCATTCGATGCCGTGCACCAGTGCGGCATCAAGCCCGGCAGCTTTAATGTTTGTCTGAAATTTCTGCATTCTTTCCTGAAATTCAGCTTTGGATATTGATGGGGTCATTGATTTACTCCTTCTGTTATTGAGACATACAAACCTGTCTGCACCTTGAAACCGAGCGGCGTGCGAACGGTTCCGCCGTACAGCGTTTTTTATAAAAATCATTATGATTATGCGTTTTCATCTTGTCGGATTATTGAACCAGCGGGTTGACGGATAATTCGTATCCGCCGGCTGCCAGTTCACCGGCTGCTGTATTTCCAGCTGCCAGTCCAGCAGCCGCCGGATTAACGTTTCACGGACATCCCGGTATGCCGGCGAATTAAACAGATTTTCATATTCATGCGGATCGTTCCGCAAATCAAACAGCTCACCGATTCCTTTTTCGCCATCAAATCCATAATTTAATTTGTATTCCCGGGTACGAACTGTTTTACAGGTCGCGTATTCAAAAAATACAGTGTCCCGTTCCGGTGCCGTAACTCCGTCAAGCACTGGCAGCAGCGATTTCCCCTGCACCGCCCGGGGAACATGAATGTCAAGCAGGTCGCATAACGTCGGGAAAATATCAATCTGCTCAATCAGCTCATCTATGCGTTCTGCCGGCGCAAACCGCTGCGGGAAATGGACAATCATCGGAATACGACAGATGGCGTCGTAACTCCAGCCTTTGGCCATCCGGCTGTATTCACCGGCGAAATCTCCGTGATCGGCGGTGAAAATAATAATTGTGTTCTCCAGATCGCCCGTCTCTTTCAAACTCTCCACAATTCGGCCGATCTGCTGGTCAATAAGCGTAATTAATGAATAATAACGTGCCAGCGCCTGCCGCAACACCTGTTCACCATGTGTGGCGGCCGACCATTTAAGCTCTACATTCCGGTTAAAATAAAACGGACTGTCGCCAATATTTTCCCGCCGGTTTTCCGGCAGGGTTAACGCGTCCGGATCATAGCTGAATGGGCAATCGTGCGAAGGCGACAATGGCGGGTGCGGCCGTTCGAAGGAGACTTCCGCAATAAACGGCTTAGACCGGTCGCGGGTACGAAGATAATTTATCGCTTCGTTGGCCGTCCAGACCTCCATCGAATGTTCATTCGGAATCGGGCTGTCAAAGCTGGTGAATTTTTCAACATCGCCGAGCTCGTCATAATGTGCATGCAGATTATGTTTTTTGAGATAGTTGTAATAATGGAGCTCACGCACCGGCGCATCGGCGTGATAACAAAGCCGCTCATATTGAAACCCGTGAGTCGGCCAGTTCGGCATATGTTTTTTTCCAATCATGGCCGTTTGATAGCCGAAGTTCTGCAAATATGCCGGCAGCGAGATCAATGAGGCCGGAATCCCCATTGTGTCACTGCCGAAAACACCGTGCGTTGAAGGATACTGTCCTGTTATTAAACTAACCCGTGAAGGAACACTGATGCCGTTTTGACAAAATGCATTCCGAAAATTCACGCCATCCGCCGCCAGGCGGTCAATATTCGGCGTCTTGACATCCGGATGTCCGGCATATTCAAAGCATCCCGCGTGATGCTGGTCGTTCATGAGTATTAAAATATTCGGTTTCTTCATCAACAAATCCTTTCTTCATCCCGCTGGTGTTGTTTCAGATAAATCAACATCCACCACTCCTAAAGGAACATTCGTTTTCCAGGCACCGCGCGTAAAATCAGGAACATCCACTGCTACACTTTTTTTAGATACTGACTCAATGCTCAACGGCGTAATACAACTCCACGCTGCGGCATCATACACATCCATATCCAGCGACAGCCCGTGTTTCAGGCAATAGATCAGCCGGTAATCCATGATAAAGTCCATTCCGCCGTGTCCACCGATTTTTCTAGCAATCGAACCGATCGTACGACTTAATGGATGTTCATATTTTGCTTCCAGTTCTTTCAATTCCTCCGGATTCAGCCATTCATGTCCCTCGTCTTTACCGGCCAGCGCAATATTTTGTACCGGCCATTTATATGCAATGCCCCCGGTCCCCTGCAGTAAATAGATCCGGCTGTAGGGACGCGGAGTACTGATATCATGCTGCAGCATAATCGTCTGCCCTTTAACGCATTTGATCAGCGACGTGTTCATGTCGCTGCGATAATGCTTCAGGTGCGTGTACTTTTCACGACCATGCCGTACCGCATAATCAGTAAACGCGGCTTCCTGGCTTGACATCGACACCATATATGAAAACTGATTGCCGCGGTTAATGTTCATACATTGAGCAATCGGGCCGAGCCCATGTGTTGGGTATAAATTTCCGTTCTTCGAATCGTTCTGTTTAAAGCGCCAGATTTTTCCGTTTTTCTCATCGTCCAGTGAGAGTTTGTTGCACATGTTATGAATATAAGCGCCTTCGGCATGAGTCAATTCACCAAACACCCCTTGACGCACCATATTAAATGTCTGCAATTCAAAGAAATCATAACAGCAGTTTTCCAGCATCATGCAGTGTCTGCCGCTTTTTTCCGATGTCTCCACCAATGCCCAGCATTCATCCAGCGTCAATGCCGCCGGCACTTCAACGGCAGCATGTTTACCGTTTAACATCGCATGCAGGCTCATCATGGCATGTTGCTTCCACGGGGTGGCGATGTATACGAGGTCTAAATCCAGATCGATCATTCTCTTCCAGGCCTCTTCGCTGCCGAAAAATGATTTTGCCTCTGGCCGGCCGACCTCGCGAAGCTTTTTCTGCGCTTCAAGCACCTGAGCTTCATCGATGTCACAAAGTGCGGTAATCTCCGCATCAGCAACCAGTGGCAGCCGATGCATCGCACCTCCCTCACCGTACCGACCGCGCTGCCCAAGACCTATGATTCCAACCTTTACTTTATCTTTTGCCGGTGGTGTCGCAAAATTGCACATATTCCGGTCGCACACTGCTACTTTTTCCCCGCCGTTGCTGGCCGCGAATGTTGATGTATCCTTGTTATGCGCCATCTTCACGAAATCTCCTTCTGATTAAAATCTTCCGTCGTTCAAATACGATTTGGGTTAGAAGAAAATTCTGTTATCATTAAGTGTTTCTATTCCAGATATGTTCATTTCTTTTTCTTTTGCTATCTCATATCCACAATATTATGCCGCGTTTAGAGAAGTAACGCTTTGGGCATACCAGAATTTCTTTATAAATAATTTCACAATATATTTGTTAAATAATCAAAACGGCCTATGTTGTGTCAACTAAATTTTATTTGAACATCGATTATACGATGTTGACTCATAAAAAAAGACACCGAGGCGCAGACAGAAGCGGGAGGCGGATTGTTTCGTTGACTCATAAGGATGACTCCCTGTTGCTGGAAGGATGGAAACGATGAGTCTGGAATTACGCGATCCGTATCTGGCGATTCAATGCCGCAGATATAAAACAGCGGGGAAGATGTATAAATCGCACCGGCTTGATGAGGTTTGCGCGGTGTGCGGCTATGAACGCAAATATGCCATTAAACGGCTGAATCGGTCGGATGCGCCATCGCCGAAAAAGCGCGGGAAACCGCCGGTGTATGCCTCGCCGGAGTTCCTAAAGGTGCTGGCGGCGTTGTGGATGGCAACGGGTCAGTTGTGTTCAAAGCGGCTGAAAACAGCTATCCCAGCCTGGCTGCCGCATGATGAGCGGCGGCATGGAGTTGTGAGCGATGAATGCCGGCAGCAGTTGCTTGAGATCAGTCCGGCGAGATCGACCGGCTGTTAAAATCGCGTAAAGCACAGTGCCGCCGGAAGCGCAACTGCGGCACGAAGCCGGGGTCGTTGCTGAAAACCATGATTCCAATCCGCACGTCGAATGAAGCGGTGGACCGGCCGGGGTATCTGGAGGTGGATACGGTGGTGCATTGCGGCAGATCAATGAGCGGGTCGTTCTGCCGGCCGGTTACCTATACGGATTTAATCTGCGAGTGGACGGTGCTGCGTGCGGAATGGGATAAGAGTGCAGCGGCGGTGGCGGAGCAGACGCAGGATGTGGAAGGTAAACTGCCGTTTGCGCTGCCGGGCTTTGATCTGGATAACGGCAGTGAGTTTATCAATCAGCACCTGGCGGATGATCTGCTGAAGCGCAAACGTCCGGTCTGTTTTACACGTAGCCGTCCGTATCGCAAAAACGACAATGCCCATGCTGAACAGAAAAACTGGACGCATGTGCGTGAGCTGCCGGGCTACGACCGGCTGGAAGATCCGGCGCTGGTGGGGGAACTCAACACCCTGTATGCAGACTGGGAGAAGCTGAACAACTTTTTTAAACCGGTCATGAAACTGACGGGCAAGGAACGGGTCGGGAGCCGGTATGTAAAAACCTGCGATGTACCCGCCACACCGTACGAGCGGTTGACCGCCAGCGGCATCCTCACCCCGGAAAAGTCCAAAGCGCTAAAAAAGGAGTATAACACACTGGACCCGTTCGAACTCAACCGGCGGATCGAAAAACAATTACGCCGCATTGAAGAACTGAAAAAACAGGCTGAGAAAACCGCCGCTTGACAAACGATAACGAAAGGACTAGCTCATGACCGGTCAATGATCAAAAATCCTCACCCCTTCAGTGTCTTTTTTATGTGAGGCAATACGTATACTAACATAAGAACGTTGAGGTTTTTGTCAGGATGCGGCAGTATTGAAATACACATTATAGAAAAAAGTTGTCATGAAAAAAACAAGCCGACAAAAAACAGTTAAAATTAAAACGAAACGTGTGGGTATTGGATTTACTGAAATTGCTGAAGCATGCGGAGTCAGCGCCATGACAGTCAGCCGGGCGCTGCGGCCGGGAGCTTCAATCTCTGAAACAACCCGTAAAAAAATTCTGGCCACCGCCGAAAAACTGGGATACCGGATTAACGCCCGACAGGGACGTCCCCGCAAAGACGAAATTATATCGCGTCCGGTAGTCGACGTTGTAATCAGCACCGCAACGTCTCTGTCCGGCATGTTCTTTTCCAAACTGCTGGTTGAAATTGAACAGGAACTGAATGCCCGTGAGCATGATTGCGCTATTCGATGCTGCGGCATAGGATATGCCGATTTTGTCTCTCTTTGTAATACACTTCGTCTTTCGCGCGCAAAAAAATTTATCATTTTAGGCTATTTTCCCGTTGATCAATTAAAGACATTACTGAATACCGTTCCCAAAGCAGTACTCGTTGACCATGCTGGAGACCCCAGGCTTGAAGAATCCTGTGAAACCATCACTACCGATTACGCTGAAGCCGCCCGCAAAGCAGTACGACATCTGTTGAAAATCAAAAGAAAACGTATTGTACTGTTACGCGGTCTGAAAGACCATTATTTTACCCGCGACACGGAAAGGGGCTATAGAGAAGCTCTGACAGCGCATCATATTGAAATAGATGAGTCTCTTTTTCTGGATGTGGATTTTACTGCCAAAAGTGCTAATGAAGCCATTAGAGACGCATTAGAAACCGGACTGTATTTTGATGCAGTTTTTACCAACGACGAAATGGCGCTCGGCGTTTTGCGCGCCTTATCAACCGCAGGGAAACGAGTACCGGAAGATGTCGCCATTGTTGGCTGCGATAATCTTCCGATGGGAGAACAAACCATTCCGTCCCTGACAACAATCAGTGTCGACATAAAAAAAATGGCTGGATTAGCTGTCGAACGACTGCTTTCAGAAAAATGCAATGATTCGATGCAGAACATACAATTAATTCCAACCCTGATCGAACGGAAGAGTACACACATCGGGGAATAATCCAGATGGCTTTAAAGATGGTTCAAGACAAGTTAAAGGGTCGTTTTCTGAACATTTTTAACAGTATCTGATAGAGGTTTTCGTGACGATGATTAAATCGGAATTCACACTCTTTCAGATGGAGATAAAACGTTGATTTGTGAATTCCTCTGAATTTTGAAAGCCGAACCTTGGCAATACTCCAGAAGTTTTCAATACCGTTGATATGATTTCGTCCGGCAGCAAATTCATTCTCCCCATGATGAATCCTGTAATGCTTCCGATACCCGAAGTTTACCAGGCCATCGTAACTTTTAAATCCATCGGTATATACGATCGATTCTGTATCAACTTTCTGTTGTATAATAGGAAGTAACTCCTTTACAGAACAGTTCTTAACAACCTGAGTTGTGTTACGACTCAGCCCGGTAAGAACAGCCATCTTCGATGCTTCAATATCCACCGAAAAGTAGCGGATAATACGCCGGAAGTCGTGCTCCGAAATCCGTGAATGGAAAATATATTTATTACTCATTTCAAGACAATATCTTAAGGGTTATGTCAACCCCGTTAACTTGTCTTGAACCTTAAAGATAATAAACACCAACAAGGTATCGGCGTCTTTTTTAAGGTTATCTTGTTTTTAAGCATCCTACCTCGGGATGAATATTTTTTCCGCATTATCATAGTAGATGCTTTTTCGTTCTGCAACACCCCAGCCGGCGGCGGTAATAATATTTTCGTAAATCGTAATTCCCTCCCCGATTTCGGCTTCATGGACATCGCTGCCGAATAATATTTTTTTATGTGCATCAGGGAACCACAATAGCTGTTTCCAAAGGTCCAGCGGGATATTTGCGCGCCAGCCTGGGTTTGACCCTGAAAGATCAGCATAGATATTCGGAAAAATCCGGATTAACGTGAGCGCGGTTAAATAATCCTGCACACCCAGATGAGCAATAATTATTTTCATATCCGGCAGTTCCTGAGCAACAGCTTCCAGATGAATACAACTCATGTTAAACGATGAAATGCCCTCTCCCGGCGCAGGCTGCGGCAAGCCGATCACACCGGTGTGAAACAGCGCTGGCAGTTTATGATCACAAACGCGCTGATACACAGAAAAAAACTCTTTTGAATCATATCGTTCTAAAGGAATGTGAAATTTTATCCCCTGAAAACCACGTTCATACAGCTCTGTTACTGTCTCCGGTCCGTCCGTGCCGAGGCGAATGAATCCTAACGGAATAAACCGGTCAGGGTGCTGGTGCGAAACCTTTTCAACTGCATCATTATCTGCTTTATAGGCAGGATCATATGGTTTTCTGATGAATAAATGCCGGAAAAGCGGGCCAAGTCCTATTAATGCTGATGTTTCGATACCCAACCGATCCATCGTCCTGAGCAGCATAGAGACATACCCCGCCTCTTCTATCAAATGATGATGGGAATCAATTTTTTTCATTCTCTTTACTCTGTATTTTCTGGAAAGGGATCGAGCAATATACCAGGTTTCTGTTTTATGAAAACAATTTCCGGAGTGCAGCGCTCCTGCCACCCCGAAAAGGATCAGTGCCATCCCCGCGAACTGTTGTACCGAACAGATACTCCCCGAGAAACACCACACCGGCAATGGCTATAACAATAGGAATCGCCAGCATTAAAATGCGTATTCCCCAGATCGGTAGATACTTGAATGCCTGATAATATCCGATGAAAAACAGATAAACACAGATATCGGCACTTATAAGCGCTGCGGGAGTTCCAATTGTTATTTTTGAAAAGTCATCTGTTACGTTACATACGAAACACAATACTGCGAATACGACGGCATTGATCAGGCAATTTGTACACCTGAGCAACGCAACCCCGGATTTTACAACCGCTTTTTTTATTATAAATAAATTCACACTTAACAAACATGCACTGCCCAGAATTAGCCAGTCTCCGTTCCGACCAGAACGGTTTAGTTCCATCGTTTCACCGGAACCCAGAATAAAAATTCTGATCAGCATCAGAGAAATAAATAAAACAGCACTTTTACGCAGTGATGCGTGAGAAATAAAAAAAGATAATAATAGTGAAAAAAGCACATCTGATTTTCCTAGAACAGCGGCATTGATCGTCGGCGTCAAACTGACCCCGAAAAGCAGCAGCACATTACATGCAACACCGACGAACCCAATAGTTATCAACGGTACAGCATTTTTTACAATCTGTTTCCAATGAAGTTCCCGTCGCAGTATCAAATGGAAAAACAGTAACATTCCGCCAGTAAAAAACATAATGGCACCGGCAGTTAACGGTGAAATCGCGTCCGCAGAAATTTTCATAAAAATATATTCAAAGCTCCATGCCAGCACGACAAGTAACAAAAACCAGTACCCTCTCATCAATTTTTTGTCTCGCCGATCTCTTGAGCCGTATTAATCATGGGCGGTTCTGCTGCCAGCGTTGTCATAACAATTGAGAAATTCGGATGTTCCTGAATCAACGAACCCGGAAATTGACTGGTTACCGGTCCCAAAAATGCTCTGCGCCACAACCCGGCATGCCAGTTACGCATGAACGTCAGAATAAACTTCTTGCTTTTCAGCATTTCATACATACCGATGGTTACAGCCCGCCGCGGCAGAATATCCAGATTGCCATTTGTCCCTCCAATCGCCATTTGCGCGAAAGACATTGGAGGGATTTCAATCTTGCGGGTTTTGCAGACACGGAAATCCTCAAGTTTTGTCGACTCCCCTGTCATAAACGGCGGATCATTGAATGCCACATGGCCGGTAATACCAAATCCTGCCCAGCAAATATCCGCACCGCCGATATCATCAATCAACTGTGTAACGAGTTGAGGAGCATCCGGATTGGGAAAAATAATATTTTCCGGCAAAGGCCGCAGCTCTTCCGGTAAATGGGAAAAAAATGTCTCTTCCATAAATCGGCGGAAACTCAAAGGATGTGATGAATCAATGATCCGGTCGTTGTCGTCCAGATATTCATCCATATTAACCGTTCTAAGATTTTTACAACTGAGGTTGCGCTTGATCACCTCCTGCGTGAAATAACGGTAGTTCAGAGGTCCTACGGGACATATTACCGTTAACATCTCATTTTTTGCGATTTTTTCTGCCAGCGCGTCGGCAAGCTCCGCCGCAATGTGCCGGTTTAATTGGTCAACATCATCGACAACGAGTATTTTCTGAGCCAACGGTCCCGTCAGATCAGAAATCCGTTTCACATAAATATCCATGTTTATTTTTTCCATATGCATAATTTTCTTTTTAGTCAACGACTTTAATTTCATGAAAATTAACATCGATTCTGTTAATGTCAACAAGGTAACGAAGTTTTGATGGAAAAAATGCAAACGGTCAGCCTGCAATAAAGAGCGTTCATCAACCTTATCACTGAGATATTAGATTTCTCGTCCAATACGCTCCCTGCGTGACTACCTCACATCCATTATCTGCCTGCAATATACCAAGCCATAAAAAATCAGCTTTTTACTGCTTTAAATAGTAATTATTTAAAAGGAGAAAAAATCATGGAAAATTTTAGATTTATCATAACACAAGAAGCCGCTAAATACTCAAAATCATCAAGTTCTATTTGCAACGATACGCTAGACAGGGCGATCTGTCCCCAGTAGATATTGAAGGCATTACATGCTGGGATTGCGAGGAGCTAGATAAACTGATACGAGAAATTCAAGATTCTGAGGAAGAGTAAAAATAATACCTCTATATTGAAGACTGCGTTTTTTGCCTAGCCATTTTCCGGCGAGATGCTCGACACTTTTTACATTCGCGTTCATACCTCTGACGTTGACGAGAAAAACCAAACTAGAAATCCTGTAAGATTCAAAGTTTTCATCAAACACTCTTGCTGGAAAAATGCCCTTATTTTGCTTTTAAAGCCATTATGAGAATTCCGGCACCATACTACCCTAAAGCCTCAAAAAGCTCTTTAAAGGGGATTTAAAGCTCATTTTACGCCTATCAGAGATTACCGAGGATAAGGTCATTTCTGAATTAGGAGCTGGTAAAAGAATTAAATTAAAAAACCATTACAAATCAGTTGAAAAAAGTTTTTTAACTTCTATCAATTACATGTCAGTAAAAATTATTTTATCGTGTACCAATTAAGTTATGCGGGTTGCAAATCCCTTAAATGTACATCTTAGTTTTTGGATTCAGGATACTTTTAAGTGTAAAAATTCCATTAATCTCCTGCTTACGAATAATCTCTAAATAGCGGCAAAGCTAAAAAATTATTTTTTATTTTTTTCAAAATTTATAATAATTGATATTCTACCTTTAACATATTGATTATTAATGGATTATAAAATATTCCTTAATTTGTTTAAAATCATTAATATTTTAGACATTTTAAACTCCTCAAGCATTTCATAAGGCTTCCGACCTCATTTATAGGCATTTCTCCATCGTTGAATTCTCAAAAGGCTCAGTCTGCATATACCTTCCAAGATTAATTGTCATGACACCTTGACATTAATATTTTTTTTAAATTTAGAAAAATATGTGCTTTTCATTACATTTTTGGCGATTTGTTCATGTCGTTCTTGCACAATAATTGAATCATGTATTGGCAACGCCACAATTTCTTTCTCCATCAATGTTTCTAAAATTTCCAGCATTAACTCTGAATCTTCGAATTGAAGCGTTTTCCATGCCGAAGAACAAAAAGAAGATTTTATTGATGAATGATACTTTTTTACATCATTTAAAAGGGTGTTGCATCGTTTATAAACCGTCGCTACTCCCTTGTAATGATTTTTAAGCACTTCGCCCAATTCTGGATGCTCTTTAAATAAGGCTTTATTTAAAGCCCGAATAGCTTCTTTATCGGAAGAGCAGTTTATTAAAATATTAAATGAGAACTTAACACATTTTCTTAAATTTTTATCAGTGGCCTGAGGGAATATATTATATGGATCACCCGAAACCTCCCGACTGGCAAGGTGATATAACATAGAGGGATGTAGTCCTTCAAAATCAAGTTCTACAGTTTTTTCACCATTGATCTTTATCCGTTTTCGCAGTTTTTTGCTTAAATGTTGAACGCAAAAGAAATCTTGATTATATAAACGACCACCAACTTTCTCTTGCTCTGAATAGATTCTTGCGATCTGGCTATTAAGATTAAACACTCCAGAAAATCCATAAAGGTGGTCATTGTTTTTAAAATCCCCCTCTTTAAATTTACATGTGATGTTTTGATTTTTTATGAACGTATTATAGGAAGAGATAAATTTTCCATCAGAAGTTGATGAGCTAAGAATTGTAATCTCTTTTGTTTGATTGTTTCCAGAAGCAGATTTTCGTTTTTTTGTAATAATCCGAACATTTAAAATATCTTTTAGAGGGATAATATTTATGTTCTTAAATTGAGAATTTAAACGTTCTGTCGGGCGGAATTTCGATAATTGGTAAAAATTTCTAATTTTGTAGCCGCTTTTAAATTTGATGTATTTTAAATCTTCCAGAGCCTTTAAAACGGATTTTAAGCTTTTAGTTCCATTTAAATATATAGCAACAGGTCTGGAGCATTTATATGAAAGGAAGCAATAGGTTAAAATGGTGTTCAAATGTTTCGAATGAAAGTCATCTGAAAATCTTAAAACTTTACTGTTTCGAATATCTTTTACGATATTTAAATATATTTTAGATTTTTCAGAGTACGGATAGTTTACATTGCAAATTATAGGGTTTTCATGCTGGAACCATTCCATAAAGATCCTCATACAGGAGATGCACAAGCCAATTTCTTTCCCATATAAGGATGCCACTTAATAAAAATATTTCTTTTCCGCTTTTTACGTACATAACATTTTATTAATATTCGATTGTACTAATGCACATCTCATTTCTCCGCCTGTTTGTTTCTAAGCAACCAATGGGAAGGCGATTTTGCCCATGCTTGCAATAATACTTCAGCTCTATCGAACAAAAGATTATCAATCACTTCTATTTATGCATGATTGCATTTTGATCTGCTTTTACTTTTTCAGTATCCAGATATGTTCCTGAATTCCAGGTCATTATATATGTATCTTTTGTTATCATTGATTTTTTACTTGTTTATTGTCATCTATAACTCCTTTTAGGAGTATAATAGCACATATAACATTAACTTTCAAGTATAAGTTGTAACTTTATTATAATTTATTTTTTATAAAGTTTATTATAAAATTTCTCTTTAAAAAAGACTGTGCAATCTCTAGTTAGGCAATTCACTCTATACATCTGACATTGCCTGCCTTAATATTGATAAAAAGTTGGTCGTCCCTTGGCGATTCAGGCATAACCGTGGTAAGAATGAATCATGCATTTATATAAACAAAGCGTTATCACACTCCTTGGAATAAACTGCCTCTGCTTTGGAGAAATCGCAAAAAAGTGTCCAAACAGCGGGGTAGCATTTCCGGATAAAGTGAAAATTGATCAGCCGATTGAGCAATTAGAAGAACTTTTAGAGGAGCTTGATCCGCAACAGTTCCGGAATTATACCGTCAGCAACATCGCATTCCTCTATGAGATCAAGGTATTCCTGCTGTTTTCTGAATATCTGAGTACTCTGCCGGAAAACGACAAACCTGCCGCTATTGCGGAACAGAACAGGTGGAAAGCTGAGCACACACGGAAAGTCGAGGAGGGCTATAATGAATATATCAGCGGAACACTTGCTTCGTACTCTGCCGGACTGGCTGGTATTGAGAGCTGTAAAGCGCGTATCGCTATTTTAGAACGGCAAATGCAGGCCCGATGCTTTTAAGTGTGGAAATCTCATTAATCCATTGCCAACAAGTGATCTTCAGAAATTGGCAAAGTCCAAAAAAATTATTTTTAAATTTTTTATAATTTTTAAAAATCAGAACAATCGATTCTGTAAGGATAATCCATTAATTATCAATTATTTATAAAATATATGCCGGAATTTAAGAATTTTATGCAGCTTTTAACACTGTTCAGCTGTGAGAAATTTCAAAATTCTTAATCTTTTCAGACATTTCTATCTCATCAGGCTTTTGATAGGCTCCCGTTCATTGAGATAAATATATTTTTAAAAGTATTCTTAAAGTATGCTTTTATAAATATTAATAAACCAACGTGTTGACATTGGCAGTTTATATTTTACTATTCAGGCAAACTATGAGTGTTCAAAATTCAATAAAGATAAACCGCCTTTTGCAACATGCGGTTCCTAAAACAGTCTTGACGCTGCCGTGGCTGGCATTGCAGGGCGTCTCAAAAGGTTTGGCTCAGCGGTATGTCTCTTCGGGCTGGCTCTATCGTATAGGGCATGGAGCATACGTTCGAGCCGGTGAGGCTGTTGAATGGGACGGAGCTTTGTTTTCTCTTCAAACCCAGTTGGAAATGAATACACATGTCGCCGGCTTAACTGCGTTGGAATTAAAAGGGTTGGCTCATTTTCTGCCGCTAGGTCAAAGATCCCCTGTTATCCTTTTCAGTGACGGGTTTGACCGGTTGCCATTATGGTTTTCTAAAAAAGACTGGGGTGTTGAACTTATACACCGGAATATTCATCTATTCGATGCCGCTGAAACGTTCTCAAAAAGCACGATTCAACGAGAGGGCTTTGTTCTGACTGCCTCAACCGCAGAACGTGCCGTTTTTGAATTGCTCTATGGCATCAACGACAATTCCAGCTTTGAATATGCTCAAACCGTTTTCGCCGGGCTTTCAATGTTACGCCCTGACGAACTTCAACAGCTTTTACAGGCGTGCCGATCCGTAAAGGTAAAACGGATATTCCTCTGGATGGCAGAAACCTGCTCTCACCCGTGGGTGAAATATCTGGATTATAACCGTGTAGATATCGGAAAAGGCAAACGGGTGGTTTATCAGGGAGGAGTTTTGGATAAAAATTTTTTAATCACTGTCCCGCCGGCAAAAATTTATGAAGGAGTTCCGGATGTTTAACCCAGCCTATAAAAAACAAGTCCAACTGCTGTTAGAAATCCTTCCACTTATACAGCAACACAAGAATTTTGCGCTGAAAGGCGGCACTGCCATAAACCTGTTCATTCAGGACATGCCGCGCCTTTCGGTGGATATTGATTTGGCATGGCTTCCGCTTATACCACGGGCAGAAGCACTGAGCGGCATCTCCGCATCCCTGGAAGAATTGACAGAAGAAATAAGTGCAAAACTGCCCCGGTCGATGATTACCAAGGTGCCTGTTTCAGGAGTTACAGGGCGGTTAATTGTGAATACGCCGGATGCTCAAGTGACGATTGAGCCGAACTTTGTTTTTCGAGGTGCGTTATATCCAACGCAAACAAGAGTCCTTTGCCCCTTTGCACAATCAGAATTTGAGCAGTTCGTAGAAGCCCAGACCCTTTCGCTAGCGGATTTATATGGCGGAAAAATTTGCGCTGCATTGGATCGGCAGCATCCGAGAGATTTATTTGATGTTCACTTAATGTTTGAAAAATTCGGTTTAACAGATGAAATCCGCCAGGCATTTGTAATTTATCTGGCAGGACATCATCGTCCGATGGTTGAATTATTGTGTCCGAATGAACAACCGCTGGAAACGCTATTTAATTCTCAATTTTCCGGCATGACCAGAGATGCCGTTTCGGTTGAACAATTGTCAGGCATTCGCCAACAGCTGATTAAAAAAATTAATTCAACTCTGATTGAAAACGAACGAAAATTTCTTCTATCGATAAAAACCGGAGAACCAGAATGGGCGCTTATCCCCATTGAGCATCTGGAACGACTGCCAGCGTTGCAATGGAAGATTCAAAACATCAAAAAGATGGACGCTGAAAAGCGCCTAGCGGCACTTCAGGCGTTAACGCAGGTGTTGCAGGTATAACCGGGTATTTTTTTCAAAACGAAGCGATGATGATAGAATGTTGTAATCCTTGAAATAGTTGCGTAAACGTCAAATAATAACTGATGTTGTGATTTCCCTTTTATCGACCATTGCCAAACAGGAACGCATACGGATTTCTGAACGTGTCAAAGCCGGTCTGGTTTATAGAAAAGAGGTATTGAAGAAACCGCTGGGACGTAAAGCCGGGTCACGCCTGAAAAAGACGGATAAGAAAATATCTCTAGCCAGTCAGTTGCGCTCTGAAGGACTTAGTCTTGGCGAAATCGCCCAATCAATGAACATCAGTCGCCAGCGAGTGCATCAACTGCTTCAGATGGTTTAAATCGTTTCGGTAATGGAATTCCATAGTCTAATTTTTCCATTTCTACGTGTAGTCTATCAACAGGTAATTTTCCAGCATATTGAAGATGCACTTTGGATGCTCCAGAATATCCATGTCCGGCAATATCCATTCTTGCCCTATCCCCCATTTGAGCTTGGTTTTGCGCCTGTTGAATGAACAGGTGGCGCAACGAATGGAATCCTATTTCATATTTATTCTTAGGAGATTTAAATTTTGGTTTTAATGTTTTATTGAACCACCGTGAAATTTTTCGTGCGTATCCTGCGGCTTCATCGTAAGTTAATTCAGGAAACAACAATCCATCATTTGATTTTAGATTATTCTTTCGGTGCTGAGTATAACTCAAAAACCCGATGTTTATGTTAATTAATTCGCGATGAAGTGGTATTTTTCGTGCAGAAGGTTTATTTTTCAGTCGTTTTTTTGTATTTTTCTTGTCGTTTTCATTAATATCGATATACCAAATCCCATTTTCGTTTTTTACATCTGAAACATGAAGTTGACACAACTCATTCAAACGTGCTCCCGTGAATAAGCCCAATAAAACGACGAAATATCGTGCAGGATTTTGGGCATCATACGTTAAATGACTCAACATTTTTTTAACTTCTTCCAGAGAATATGCGCGAGAAGTATTGTCATCTAACAATTTTATTTTGGATCGTAATCCATTTGTCGGATTCATTTCCAATCTAGGAATTTGTATCGTATGTGCGAAATGAAAAACAGTGATAATGCCGGAAAATATATTTCTGGCGGTTTGAGGGCTTATTAAATCTTTTAAATCATCATCTTCAGCTAAAACTTCCACTAATGACATTTCTCGCCAAGGATAAACCTTTTTTCTATTTGGTGGAAGTTTTGCCAAACACCGATCAATGAAATCGATCATATCTTTCTGTGTATATTCATCAATTAATCTGTCACCTGCCCACTCAATCAAAAGTTCTATAGACGTTTGTAATTTTTCTCTTGCTTTTTTACCTCGTTCCTTAAAAGCCAAACATGCATCTAATACTTCAGATAGCCTTGCAAATTTAGAGCTATATTTTTCTTGGGTAATTTCAGCGACATATTCCTGACGTTCATACTTTTCTGGCATAAGAGATAACGCATCGGATACTGATCGCCGAAGTTCGGTATATGCTTTAATAAGATATGCTATGACTGCTTGTCCGATGCTTTCAGGAAACGATAAGTCTGGGTATAATTGTTTCCCAGCGATTCCTTCACAAATTTCAAGGATATTTTGCCCATCGCATAAATAATCAACTGTAAACTTTTGAAGAATTTCGAAATTTTTATAAAGGGTGATATCTAAAAGTTTCTCCAGTCCATCCAACCGATTTTTTATAAATTCTAAAAGTGTTTGCTTTGTAGGTGCTCTTAAAATAGGCTCATTCTTATCAGTAACATCCGGTACCCACAGCTTTTTTGTGCGTGCAACCGCATCATCAACATTGTCTCTAAATTTATCGAAGGCTTTCCCTTGAGAATGTAACTTTTTATTAGAAAGAGTCTTAACACGTGCATTTGGCTGAAGTTGTGATGGTAATCTTTTCCTAAAATCAGAAAAATCTTTTGATGTTTCTCGCCGTCTTTTTTCGATTTTATTTTTGGCTGCTAGTTCATCACGAGTATAGAGTGATTCTATAATCTCACCTTGCCCCCCATAAAACTGTCGAATTTCCAAGGGGATCTTGCGGCGAAAGTAGTAAATACCGTTTTTGACACTACAACATTTCATATCAACTACAATTAACACCTTTACTGTCTCCAAAGTGTAGTAAAAGTGTAGCAGTCTGAAAAGTATAACTTATTGAAAATTACATAGTTATCTATGAATCAAGAAGTTATCTCTAATGATCTGGAGGCAAGGGGAGTCGAACCCATTCTTTAGCAATAGTGTAGCAATTTTGTACCATCAAAATCAAGGTAAGATTAAATATTTCTTCCGATTGTAGATTTATGGATTTTTACATCATCACCTAAACGCCGCCTGTTCCATCATGGCTGAGAAATACAATTATCGTGCCTCACACCCATTAGATGTTTAGTCCCACAGTGTGCTGGAACGGATCAAACTTAAACCGATCCGGATCAGAAGTCCAAAGTTTGCAGAGATATTCGTATGGCGTAAGACCGTGTAATGGTTTGAGCCGTTTGGCAAAGTGATAGGCCATCAAAAAGGTCTGTACATGTTCTTTCAGCTGATCATGAGTTCCATAGTGATAACGCTTCACCGTCGCCTCTTTCAATGTTCGGTTCATCCGCTCAACCTGTCCGTTGGTCCAGGGATGGTTGGGTTGGGTCAGTCGGTGATCTACATTGTTTCGGGCGCAAGCCGGTTCAAAGGCATGTGCGCGAAAAAGAC